>ERZ1066135.145-NODE-145-length-67333-cov-10.411412_pt1 | contig 67333 bp, 61 predicted proteins | sample MGYA00382782_ERZ1066135 | MGnify/ENA primary metagenome ERZ1066135 (study PRJEB33369, sample SAMEA5778365) | biofilm metagenome | biome: Industrial cooling water; feature: Water cooling tower basin; material: Biofilm | place: United Arab Emirates | collected... | reverse complement strand
CCACGTCGCCGCCCCACCCACCATTCCATGGCGACTCGCTATGACGCCTTGATGAGGTGTTGTACTTTTTTTATGCGATGAACAAGCGTTGAATCATTGTTTTATAAGTGTATCATCCATCAAGACCTTTACCGTCTTCCTCCTCCACTTCTTTTTTCTCATTCAGGTAATAGGCACTTCCGTATTTACGCTTGGTATAATAATAACCATACTTGTAACCATAATAACCTTTGGTACGAATGCCGTTAAACACCACCGCCATTTGTTTAAAAATACCATTGCGGTTCCATTCTTCCACTTCGTGTATCTGTTCCCGTATGGTCATACGGAAACGGGTGATGATGAGCGCCACCTGTGCCCAACTGCTTAGGAGTTGTGCATCGGCCACAATGCCATAAGGTGGTGTATCAATAATAACCACATCATAATTTTTATCAAGATAGTCTTTTAATACCTGCATCCCGTCACCTGCCATCAGTTCACTCGGGTTTGGTGGCACAGGGCCGCTGGGGATGAGGTGCAGCACCCCATCAGGAAATACATTGACAGCAATATCCTCCGGCTTATCTCTTCCAATTAAAACGGTAGATATACCCGGGCCTTTTTTATCCAATCCAAAACGGGTACGCAGTTTGGGCCGGCGCAAATCAAACTCCAGTAAGGCCACCCGCTTGCCCTGCAAGGCATAACTCGCCGCCAGATTAGCGCTGATGAATGATTTACCCTCACCACTCATACTGGAAGTAATAAGAATGTAAAAGGGTTGTGTATTGCCATAGTAATACCGCAGGTTGGTACGCAGTGCTCGAATCTGTTCGCCAAAAATGCTGCGGTCTTTACGTTTTACTTCGAGGATGCGGTCAGAGTTCTCCACTAAATCCAGTTCAGAAATAACAGGCGCACTCATCATTTGCTGGAGTTGAGATTTAGAAATGAGTTTATTATTCAAAAACTCCCGCACGAGTGTAATGATGAGCGGAATCCATAAGCCAATGAAAAAAGCACCCAGCAAAATTTCAGTACGTGGTGGCGCTACCGGTTTGGATGGAATGGTAGCAGGTCTTAAGATGCTTGTTTTTACCGAAACAGAAGATAAAGCCACGGCTGCTTCTTCTTTCTTTTGCAGCAAAAGCAAAAACAAGGATTGCTTGATGTTTTGCTGACGCATTTGTTCCAGCAATTGTTTTTCTTCCCGTGGGGTACTGGTTAATAAGCTTTTGGCAAAACTGATATTGCGGCGGTAATTATCCTCAGCCAGTTTGATATTTTTTCTATAGTTGTTGAGTTGCACTTCGATGTTACCCCTTATTTCGGCCAGCCGCTTATCGAGTATCTGCAGTTGAGGATTGGTTTCTGCAGCGGTTACAGCCAGCTTTTCACGCTCCAGCCTCAATTGCTGAAACTGGGTAATGAGTCCCTGCATGTAGGTATCACTGATACCAATAAGCGAAAGCTGATCATCTCTGGTATCAGGATTTTTCAAAAACGCTTCAACGGCATTGAGGATGGATTTTTGCAGCTCCACTTCATTGAGCTGCTGATCATATTCCTGTGTTTTTTGAAGATAGAGTTCACCATTGGCACTCATGCCCACAAAACCTTTGGTTGATTTATACCGGGCGAGGCGTGTTTCAATACTGTCCAGTTCATCACTCAGCGGTACTAATCTGTTTTGAATAAACACAATACTCTGCTCCAGTGATTTGGATTTATCTTCAAACAAATAATCTTTATAGGTTTTAATCACACGGTCTACAATTTCTACTGCACGTGCAGGCACAATATCTCTGAAACTGATATCTACCACCCTGCTTTCTTTTGTGGGTCTTACAGAAATTCTGCTGCTGAGGCTGAAGGCTTCCTGCATGGGGTCGGTTTCATAGCAGAGGAAAGGGCTTTCATAAAAAAATTTGTACCGGCTCACCTGTACCACTTTGGCATCTATGGTAAAGGCTTCGCCCCATTTTGCTCTGCCCTTGAGTGATCCGCTTTTCCAGCTAAAACCTGTACTATCCGGCTGCACGGTAAATTGTAATAAACGTGCATCATCCTGCGGTTTAAAAATCACTTTCCATGCAATGTTTTTGTACAGTTCCTTATCCTTAAACTTACCTTCAATTTTAGCATGGTATTGCAAGCCCATACTATCTACCACCCGGCGGGCCAGTGTGGGCGAACGGAGTACAGCTATTTGATCATTCAGCGGATCACGGCTGTTGAACAAGGCCTGCCCCAATGTAATTTCCTGGTTTTCTTCTACAACAATAGAGGAAGATACTTCATATTTATCTGTGATATAACGGAGCACAATACCTGTAAGAATGAAGCAGGCCAATGCACTGCCCAGCATCCATGGCCACACACTCAACACACGGCGGTACTGGATATCCCATACATTACGGCGTGCATTTCGTTCTGCCAGCTCTGCTACATTACGATACGTGGGATAGGCTTCCCACGGGTTCTTTTCTAAATCCTGCATGATACTTTATTGAAATGTTATTGTGTAATGGCGATGATGCTTATAACAAGTGCCAGTGAACTTACGATAGCGCCAAATAAATTACGTGCCGGTGCATTTACACCCAAAAAGGTATTAAGGCGTCCGGGTTCTACATAAATCAAATCATTATTACGGAGATAATAATATTCACTCTCAAAGATGGTACGGCTGCTGAGATCCACCATGGCATAATCACGCAATCCGGCTTTTTCACGAACTACCCACACCCGGTCTCTGCGTGCAGTAGGATCCACCACACCGGAAAGCGCTACGGCTTCTAAAATGGTCATTCTGTTATTGAGAATAGGTACTGAACCCTGCACGCCACTACCACCAAGAACTACTACCCTGCCTGATAAAAATGAAGTTACAGAAGGGTCTTTATAGAATTTGCTCACTTTCAGTTTTACATAATCCGAAACTTCCTCGGGTGTTAATCCGCTTACGGTGAGTTTACCTACAACAGGCAATTCAATTTCACCGTTTTTGTCAACAAGATAACCAAACATCATGGCACCGATATTATTCATACCACCGCCACCGCCCATATTTCCACCAAAGTTCATGCCGCTGCTGAAAAGTTCATTGGCCTCGCTATTTTGCGTGGTGATGGTGATGGCCACACGGTCGCCGGGATAGATGCGTTTGGTAGCCTCTGTAATTTTCTGATCAAGGGTATCCTTACCGGGTTGCAGGTTATTAAAAAAAATTGCCTGTTTTGCAGGAGCACAGGAAAAAAGAAAAAGGATGGTGCATAGCAAAATAATGCCCGCTGCATTCATGTGTTTCAAAGAATGATACATAAAAAAGTATAAGTGAAAAATAAAATGTGAACGAACGTGATAGTGTACTTACCAGGCTGAGACAGGTTTGCGAAAGATATTGGGATTGGATGTTTACGGCTTCGCCCATGTCTGTCACAGGGGCACAGCGTACGGAAAATGGGTAATTGGTAATAGTGCAGCCGTAAAATGAGTCACAATGATAGTTATTTATTTCCTAAAATTTAAGCAGCATGGGGGTTAATTTTTAATGAACAAGCATCCCCGGTTTGTAGAACTGAGTTATGAGTTTAAACTATCAACTATCATCTTTCAACTACCAACTTCCTTCTCTACCACCCCTTTCCACATTGCTGTGAACAACTTTTTTACCGGCTTTCTCATGGATTATGGAATTTAAACTTCAGATTTACGGCGTCCACAACCCTTTGTATGGAAGAAACAAAAGAAATACATGCCCTGCTCCACCTCATTGATGATCCTGATGAAGAAGTATATTCATCAGTAAGTAACCGTATCATCTCGCTGGGCAGTGGTATCATCCCCAATCTTGAACATTTATGGGAAAATACACCCGATGAACCGGTACAGGAGCGTATTGAAATGCTCATACACCGTTTGCACCTGCAGGATTTACAAACTGATTTAAGGGATTGGGCAGTAGAGAAAGAACAGGACTTACTCACCGGAGTTTTATTACTTAGCCGTTATCAATATCCTGACCTCAATTTAAATGCTACGTTACAGGAGCTGGAAAAAATAAGAAGAAACGTGTGGCTTGAGCTCAATAGTTTTCTTACACCGCTGGAGCAGGTGAATGTGCTCAGCAATATCCTTTACAACTATTATAAACTCAAAGGCAATGAAGTGAATTATTTGAAACCCGATGAGTTTTTATTACCCAAACTTGTAGAATCAAAAAAGGGAAATGCCATCAGCATTGGGTTACTGGTTATGGTGCTCAGCAAAATGCTGGATATTAATCTTCAGGTCATTAATATACCCCGTCAGTTTATCCTTGGTTATTTTGATGACTGGACCTACAGGCGAAACGACAGCAGCTACCCGCCGGAGCATATTCAGTTTTATTTAGATAGTGCCAGCGGACAGATTTATTCACATCAGGATGTAGAAACCTATTTTAAGCGAATAAGTGTGCACCCTACGGCTTCGTTTTTCAACCCATTAAGCAACCGTAGGCTGGTGCAGTTTCTACTGGAAGAATATGCCAAATGTTTTATGGATGAAAGCAAACGTTACAAACAGGATGATTTATTAAATCTTTCCGGCTTGCTGGATGAAGCGAAAGATGAGGAATAACGCAAACAGATGCATGAAACTTAAGGACAGGATTTTCTAAGAATTGTATCTCGTTTAAACATCAAGGTATCCATTTTCACTACAATTACACCTTTTAATTTCAGTTCAGCAGTGCGGGCTGCTGCACAACCTGCATCAGCATAAAAATTATAGTCAGCGCCGGCCGAATCTTTTACCGTTATCCATAAAGTATCACAGGCTTTACCCCAAATACCATGACTGATGAAGAGCGATTTTTTTGATAGCTCTGCGTTGATAGTTGAATCTTTCTTATAGGTTAGATCAGGACAAAAAGGGTCTTTTACGGTTGTGGCCATATAGGTGGCAGCATATACTACTAATCCGGCTGAGAAAAGAAACAGTTTAACTATTTTGTTTTTCATTGATTAAAATATTTCAGTCTGTAAGATACTGCCCATGCACAAAACGCTGCAAGCAAATCCCTATAGTCAAAAACAAAATTAACGGAGTTAAATAGTTGAATAAGTTCTGATGACAGCAGGACAAACAATACAACAGCGTTCATGAATACTGATGATTTAAAAAGCCGGAAACTGTACAAAAAATTTCCAAGTGAAAAGCACCAGCAAAAATCAGGCAACCATGGATGAATGAATGCAATTAACGGAGAAAGGTGTTTCAGTTTCCAGGATGAAGAAAAGAAATCAGCTAACGGCGAACCGGTACGCAAAAAAACATAAACCAATGCACCCATGAACAGGGGTACAATCATTAGCCATACAATACGCACCAGCATATTATCCTAAATCCTTTCCTGTAAATGAAAGCGGCAAAAGCATATTGGAATTGGGAATAACAAATACTTTTCCGTGCATACCTCCCAGTATCAACCGTATATCCGTATTTGTTTTTGATGAAAACTCCTGTAATGCCTGGCGGCAAATTCCGCAAGGCGATATAGGGTGATTGCTTTCACCATTGTTATTAAAATAGCTGATGGCCATTGTTTCGATAGGCAATTTGGGATATAGTGATGAAACAGAGGCCAGTACTACACGCTCGGCACAAAGCCCTGCAGGGAAAGAGGCGTTCTCCTGATTACTGCCTGCTACAATTTCACCATTTACCAGCTTAGCTACGGCACCCACCTGAAAACGGGAATAAGGTGCATACGCATGCTGGGTTACTTCCCTGGCTTCGTCAAGCAGCCATTTATCTTCTTCAGGCAAATCATCTATCGACTCATACACTTCATAATCAAAATGATACTCCTGTTTGTTCATGGTTTATTCTTTAATTAGTGATTTTGTGAATTCCATACTTCAATATATCAGACAAAAAATCCCCCGAACATGCGGGGGATCCATCATAAAAAGTCCGGTATCAAATATAGACTATTTTATTAAGCGAAACAAGCGGTTCCAGCGGGGTTTACCATTTTCCCAGCTAAAGAAAATCATCCACGCTTCACCCACCACATGATCTTCCGGAACAAAACCCCAGTAGCGGCTGTCCAGTGAATTGTGGCGGTTATCGCCCATGAGCCAGTAATAATTCATTTTAAATGTATAGGTAGTTGTTGCCCGGCCATTAACAAGGAACTGCCCGTTTTTATACTCCAGTTGATTGCCTTCATAAGCCCTTATTACACGTTCATAACGTTTATAATTGACTTCGTTTAATTGAATGGCAGTTCCTTTTTGGGGTATATAGAGCGGGCCGAAATTATCAATTGTCCATTTTGCCTGAAGTGTATCATTGGGAAAAATATCAGCGCCGGCCACCCCATAGTTATACTTGTCATAAGTAAAATTGATTTGAACCAGAGAGTCTGTAAAAGGGAGTTTTTTAAAAGTTTCAACCTGGTCATTGCGCAAAAAGATTTCATACACATTTGTGCCCACCTGTTTTAATTCACCCTGTTCCGCTCTTATGCCGTGTTCTTCTTCAAGTGCTGCTGCATCCAATGGCTGACCTTTTGTGTACAGCAGATAATTGGTTTCAGAACGGGGGGGTATATCATTCAGTTTTCCATTAATATACACAACGCCATTTCGTATTTCGAGTGTATCTCCGGCTATTGCTACACAACGCTTAATAAAGTTTTCACGTTTATCAACGGGTCTTGTAACAATAATATCACCAAATTGATTCCAGATGGCTTCCCTGTTTCCACCTGCCTGTCGTATTGCTTCGTAATATGTAACTTTAGAACCAAAATTTTCTTCATCATTGATTACCGTATCTCCTACCGGTAAATTAAAAACAACTACGTCATTGCGTTTAACATCAGCCGCAAATAATCGTTTATAAGGCAGTTTAATCCATTCAAGATAAGATTTGGTACCGCTCCCCGGTAAACTATGATGCACAAACGGAACTGCTAAGGGCGTGTTGGGAATGCGGGGGCCATAACTGAGCTTACTTACAAATAAAAAATCATTTACCATTAATGACTTTTCCATGGAAGGTGTAGGTATGGTATAAGCTTCAAATACAAATGTTCGGATAATGGTGGCAGCTACAATGGCAAATACAGCCGCATCAATCCACTCACGCACCACTGTTTTTTTGTGCTTGGCTACAGCATCATGCCCAATATAGTTTACATCTTTACCAAATCCCAGGTAAGGCAAATATGCAAATGGTACAAAAACAGCAAGTGCATGCGCAGTTAAAGAAAATTTATTAAACTGTTTTACAAAATCAACAGTAAGAGATATGGTGATGAATTGTCCGGCGATTGGAATAAACTGCAGCCAGAACCATATAGGTTTTACCTGCAGCTTTTCAACCATTAACCAGGTGTTATAAACAGGTATAAATGCTTTTACAGGTTCAATTCCTGCTTTCTTAAACATACCGTACAATCCAATATGAAAACCAATTGTTCCTAAAATAAAAATCAAGAGACCCATGTGGTATAAAATTTTAAAAGTGGACAAAAATAAGGTTTTCACATTGCCTGTAATGTGAAGTGCCGGAACTTTAACGGTTTATCCCGATACCCCGCACACGGAGCCTGTGCAATGATAGGCTTCAAAAACTCCACAGGATTAGCATATTTTAATTTTAAACTGTTAATTGCAGCATACTTTAGTTTAATCAATAATTTATTTTGGACCACTTTACCATCAGCGATATTGAAAATTTATCAGGTATAAAAGCCCATACACTCCGTATATGGGAACAGCGGTATAACCTGCTGCAACCAAAGAGAAGAGAAAGTAAGCACCGCTATTATAACAACGAAGACCTGCAGCATATACTGCAAATAGCACATCTCAACCGAAATGGATATAAAATCTCCAGAATTGCCCGTATGTCTGCAGAGCAAATGCGCACGCTTTCACTGGACAAAGGCATTGATACTGCACTATATGAAAATTTTGTAGAACAACTCTTCAATGCCTGCAGGGAGTTTGATGAAGAGAGGTTTAATAAAATTTTTCATACGATTTTTCTGCACATTGGATTTGAAAAAGTAATGACGCAAATCTTTTATCCGTTACTGGAACGTGCCGGTATTTACTGGATGACGAATGCTGCACGTCCCGTTCAGGAGCATTTTATCAGTCATCTGATTATTAAAAAAATTTTAGTGGCTATTCAGGTACTGGAAAATCCAAGTAATGGGGGTGTAACTGTATTGTTTAACCCCTCAGGCGAACATCATGAAATCCCACTCCTGTTTATAAGATATCTTTTAAAGAAAAATGGCAAAAAAAGCCGCTTCTTTGGAGCCGGAGTAGATGTTAATGCGGTAGAAGAGTATATTAAACTTCAACCTGTAAACCGTCTTCACATTCATGTCATCACTAATTTTTCAGGCATCAGTATGGATGAATTTTCAGAACAAATGCTGAGTCGTTTTACAAAACAGGAAATTGTTTTATCGGGACCTTTGGCGGCATCAGTTAGCATAAAACATAAACGCTTAACGCTCATCCATTCCCTTCAGGAGCTGTTAGAATTCTGTAATGGTACAGAAGTGATTTAAACTTTGGGAAATACAAAATTGCTCACATCATCAGCCGTTATTACCTTACCTGAAAGAATTACCAAACGCTCCATTACATTTCTGAATTCTCTGATATTTCCACTCCAGTTATGTTGCTGCAATGCTTCCAGAGCCACTTTATCAATTGCTTTAACTGCCTGGCCATATTCATCTGCTATTTGTTTCAGGAAATGATCAGCCAGCAGTGGAATATCTTCTTTTCGCTGGTTAAGGGAAGGCACATGAATAATTATCACACTCAGGCGATGGTATAAATCCAAACGGAAGTTTTTTTCTTCAACTTCTTTCAGCAAATCTTTGTTGGTTGCTGCAATAACACGTACATCAACGGTAATATCTTTTTCACCACCTACTCTGGTAATTTTATTTTCCTGTAATGCCCTGAGTACTTTGGCCTGGGCAGTTAAACTCATATCCCCTATTTCGTCAAGAAACAATGTACCACCGCTTGCCTGTTCAAATTTTCCGATGCGCTGCTTGATAGCCGAAGTAAAAGAACCTTTTTCATGACCAAACAATTCACTCTCTATTAATTCGCCCGGTATGGCGGCACAGTTTACTTCAATAAGAGGTGCGCCGGCACGGTTACTTTTTTCATGAATCCAACGGGCTACTAATTCTTTACCACTTCCATTCTCACCTGTTATGAGTACCCTGGCATCGGTTGGTGCTACTTTATCAACGGTGTCCTTTATTTTTTTTAATGCACTACTCTCACCTATCATTTCCTGTACCCGGCTTACTTTACGTTTAAGCACCTTGGTTTCAGTAACCAAAGTTTGCTTATCCATGGCATTACGGATTGTAATTAACAAACGGTTTAAATCCGGAGGCTTTGCCACATAATCAAAAGCACCTTTTTTTACCGCTTCTACGGCTGTTTCAATGGTACCGTGTCCGGAAATCATAATTACAGGTACATCAGGATTTATCTGCAGGGCTTTTTCTAAAAACTCCAACCCATCCATCTTAGGCATTTTTATATCACAAAGAATGGCATCAAAACTTTTTTCACGGAGTTTTTTTAACGCTTCTTCACCATTTTCTGCATCCTCAATTTTATAACCTTCATAGGAAAGGATTTCAGATAAAGTTTTGCGGATAGCTTTTTCATCATCAACAATAAGGATACTGCTCATAGTTTTTAACAAAACAGGTTATGGAAAATGAATTCAACTGCTTCAAAGCTAACCAAAACCATGTAACATGGCCGTTTCTTTTTTTATTTTCCTCTTGCATTTTTTTTATTTCAGTCACGCTCAGAACCTTCCGGCAGCAATAGCTGAAATACCATTACCGGAGGGTTACGAACGTGTAACAGCCAAAGCAGGTTCGTTTAAAGAATACCTGCACTGTTTTTCACTTAAAAGGGATAAAACTGTTTATCTCTATAATGGTAAAAAGAAACCAGGTCAATCAGCTCAGTATGCAGTATTGGATTTATCAACAGGCACAAAAGATCTGCAGCAATGTGCTGATGCTGTTATGCGCCTGCGGGCCGAATATCAAAAGCAAAAAAACATCCCAATCTGTTTTAGTGATAATGCAGGAAAAAACTATTGCTGGTCATCTTATGTACACCGTGGCTGGCAAGTGTATCTGGAAACAGTGTTTGGTATGTGTGGTACCCTTTCACTTGAAAGACAATTGAAAAAACAAAGCTGGAAAAATCTAAAGGCAGGTGATGTTATTATTAAGGGCGGAAGTCCCGGACATGCAGTTATTATTATGGATATGGCAAGACATAAACGTTCAGGAAAAGTTATTTTTCTGCTGGCACAGAGTTACATGCCCGCACAGGATATGCACTTGCTTATTAATCCTAAAGAATCTAACTTAAGTCCTTGGTATTCAATTCCTGATAAATATTTGTACACTCCGGAATGGACATTTGAAGTATCACAATTACGTACTTGGCCATAAACAAAATGTTAAAAACACTAAACGCAAAATAGAGGTTTTCTTCGATTGATTTTTAGAAGGAAGCCAACTACTTTTGGAATCAATAAAACCCGTCCTATGAAGTTAAAAACAATGAATCCGCAATCTGTTTGGAAATTAGCCCTGAAAGTATCTGCCGTAGGGGTAAGTATTGTATTGGCAACTTATACATTGGTATGGCTTCTGCTGAGTATACTCAGGCTGTTTGTTGAGGGTATATATGCTTGAATTTCAATGTTATAAAAGCGCTGCTACCATAAAAGAAAAAAGCCGGATAGAAATCCAGCTTCGTTTAAAATCCAATATCCTATGAAAAACCGTAACGAAGATGCGGCATATAATTTTAAAAAACAAATTTTGTGATTAGAAATTTGTCTGTCTGCATAAAAAAACCGCTCTCTATTGGAGAACGGTAATAATTACTTAGTGGTTTTACCTATTTTTTCAGATACATTACTTCCTTTACCAGTTTAACAGTTCTGGGCACATCAGGCAAATAGCCGGCTACCAAATTTGGAGCATAATGCATAGGTGCATCCACGCTTGTTATACGTCGGATGGGCGCATCTAAATAGTCAAATCCTTCTTTTTGAATGCGATAGGCTATTTCACTTGAAACGGAAGCGAAAGGCCATTGTTCTTCAACAATTACTAAGCGGTTGGTCTTCTTTACACTTTCCAGAATGGTAAACCAATCCAGCGGACGAATGGTTCTCAAATCAATCACTTCAGCTTCAATACCTTCTTTGGCCAGTTCTTCTGCTGCACCCAACGCTACTTTCATCATTTTGTTAAACGATACAATTGTAACATCACGACCCGGACGCTTCACATCAGCCTTACCTATTTCAATTACATATTCCCCTTCAGGCACCTCGCCTTTATCACCATAACCCACTTCCGCTTCCATAAATACAACCGGATCATCATCACGAATAGCGGCCTTCAGCAATCCTTTAGCATCATAAGGATTGGAAGGAGAAATAACTTTCAAGCCCGGAATATTTGCATAATAACTTTCAAACGCTGTTGAGTGTTGCGCACCTAATTGGCCGGCACTTCCATTAGGCCCACGAAATACAATGGGGCATCCTACCTGTCCGCCACTCATGGCAAGCATTTTAGAAGCTGTATTTAAAATCTGGTCCATTGCAAGCACAGCAAAGTTCCAGGTCATAAACTCCACAATAGGACGTAAACCATTTTGAGCAGAACCTACAGCCACGGCAGCAAAACCAAGCTCAGAAATGGGGGTATCAATCACACGCTTGGGGCCAAACTCATCCAGCATACCCTGGCTCACTTTATAGGCACCATTGTATTCTGCCACTTCCTCTCCCATCAGATACACATTTTCATCTCTTCTCATTTCTTCCTGCATGGCTTCACGCAGGGCTTCACGCATAGCGATTGTTCTCATCAATTATTTTTTTAAGAGCAGCAAAAATATTGGAAGTAGTGCAAAACCCCAAAAGCAGTTTCAAACCAAATGAGGAGTAGCAGGGGCGGTTGAATAAAGCCAAACGCATACTTCCCGTGTTTCACTGCAAGTACGCCACATATCCATGCACAAAACCTTCAGCGGGCTTTCCGTTTCACCCGGGGCTATCAGCAGCTAATGAAAAAAGCCCGTCAACAAACAATGGAACATTACTCAACAATTTTCAAATTTTTGCATCTTCAAATTATCAATTGGGCTGTTTATCTTGCACCAAATTTTATTATTTGAAAACGATACTTGTCTTTGGCGCCGGTAAATCAGCAACAGTATTAATTGATTATTTAAAGGGTGTTTGCACAACACATCAGTGGCAATTAATAGTTGCAGATGCAAATTTTTTTGCAGCACAAAATAAAATCAACCATCACCCATCAGCAAAAGCGGTTGAAGCAGATGTTTCAAATGAAGAAGAACGCCGCATGCTCATTACTGATGCATCCATCGTTATTTCTGTATTACCTCCGCATTTGCACATACTGGTAGCAAAAGATTGTGTGGCAATTGGCAGAAGTCTGTTAACAGCTTCTTATGTAGATGCCGGCATCAAAACACTGGAAGCCGAAATTAAAAGCAAAGAACTTTTATTTTTATGTGAAATGGGGCTGGACCCCGGCATTGACCACATGAGCGCCATGCAGTTGATTGATGCAATTAAAGCCAAAGGCGGCAGCATCACTTCTTTTAAATCGCATTGCGGTGGATTGGTAGCACCTGAAAGTGATGATAATCCATGGCATTATAAAATCAGCTGGAATCCACGCAATATTGTTATGGCTGGAAGTGCAGGTGCTGCGTATAAGCTCAACAATGAAATCATTCAAAAGCCTTATAACAATATATTTGAAGATTGTGAAGAATTACAGATAGCGGCATTGCCTACTTTGGCATGGTATCCCAATCGTGATTCCCTGAGTTATATTCCGCTTTATCATTTACATGAAGCTGAAACATTTATACGCACTACATTACGCTATGCTGATTTTTGTAAAGGTTGGGATGTAATGGTGGATTTGGAATTAACAGATGAAAAAGATCAGGATCTTGTAGCTCAATGTAAAACCTATGCAGACTGGATGGAGCAAAAATTATTTAAAGCTGAGCAAAGAGATATCAGCTTCAGGATGTACCTGGAATTATACGTGGATGAAATATATCATGAAAAGATTATTCAGCAATTTGATTTTCTCGAACTCAACAGTATAGATTTACTCCCACATCATGTTAAATGCAGTGCCGATATTGTACAATACCGGCTTGAGCATAAATTAAAACTTTACCCTGCAGATAAAGACATGATTGTAATGCTGCATGAAATTGATTACACTTTGAATGAACAACAGCATACTGTAAAAAGCAGTTTAATTGTAACAGGAGAAGACAACATGCACACGGCAATGGCTAAAACTGTTGGATTACCGCTTGGCATTGCGGCCAAATTGATTCTTGAAGAAAAAATCAAACTCAAAGGTTTGCACATACCTACGCAAAAAGAAATTTATGAACCGGTGCTTAAAGAATTGAAAGATCATGATGTTTCATTTTTGGAGTTACATCATTAAAAAAGAAAATACTACGTTGAGGTATCAATAGAATCCCGGTCAATAGTTATTTCACCGGTCATTATGCTATGCTCACCCGGAAACTGTTCAATTTTTTCTTTAGTTGCACAAGTATTTCATCCATAGCTGGTAATTAATAATTCTTTCAATTCTTTCATTCCTTCGGTAGCCGGTTTTTCAATCGTTATTAAATTATACACTTCCGGAGTATATGGAATTTTTTTATCAACAATAAATTTAGGAATCGTCATTGGAGCATAATTCACTAATCCTGCGGCAGGATATACTACCAGCGATGTGCCCACTACTACAAACAGCTCAGCATTACTTACAACCATGGCGGCTTGCTCAATCATGGGCACAGCTTCACCAAACCAAACAATATGTGGCCGTAGTTGAGCACCATCTTCTGCTGCGTCACCTATCCGAATATCATTTTTTATTTCATAAACGAGTGACTTATCTGTTTCGCTGCGCATCTTGAATATTTCACCATGCAGATGCAATACATTACTGCTGCCGGCCCTTTCATGAAGGTCATCAATATTTTGGGTTATGATGGTAACATCAAAGTACTTTTCCAATTCTGCAAAAACATAATGAGCTGCATTAGGTACTGCATCCAAAACATTCTTTCGCCTGTGATTATAAAACTCCAGTACTAATTGGGGATTTCTTCTCCATGCTTCAGGTGTTGCAACATCTTCTATATCATAACCTTCCCACAACCCATCACTGTCCCTGAATGTTTTTAAACCACTTTCTGCGCTCATGCCTGCTCCTGTAAGTACAACAAGATGCTTCATTATATACTTTATTACCAAAAATACATAATTGAAATTTAACAGATTCTATCGTATCTTCAAGTTAAATGACTCTTCATTTGCAAAATGTATTTACCACATAGCGTCAAATATTATTTAAGTGCAACGCTATGATTAAACAAAATCCAAATTTGTGATGAATCTGCGTAATTTCATCAGGCAAAACCAACCGAAAGTTCTGGCCGTAATTACAGCCATAATCTTAATCGTGTTTTCATTTTTCTTCAGCTATCAACGTTTTCAATTACTACACTCACAGCAAATGCGTTTGCTGGAAAATAAATTGCAGAATATTAAAGACAGATTGGATGGAGTATTGAATAACAGTCTTGCTGCAACTAAAACACTCAGCCTTTTTATTACTGACTATAATGGGGAACAAAATTTTTACAACATTGCCCCGCAAATTTTACATACGCATAGTAACATTGATGCACTGGAGGTGGTAAAAGAAGGCGTTATCACACAAATTTATCCGATACAGGAAAATGAAAAAGCCATTGGATATGATATACTGAAGGATACAATGCGAAACAAGGAAGCCTACGAAGCTATTGAACGTAACCAATTATTTTTTGCAGGTCCTATTGAATTACGACAGGGATACAAAGCAATAGTGGGCAGGCTGCCAATTATTAAAGATGATAAATTCTGGGGATTTTCTGTAGTGTTGATTAAATTCTCAACATTTCTGAAAACTGCGGGACTTGATATATCATCAGATTCGAATTTTGTTTATCAGTTTTCAAAAGTTGATCCCAATACCAATAAAGAAGAATTTTTTCTGCCGGAACAAGAATCATTTTTTAAGAACAAGGATTATGGTCGTATAACTATATATGACGGTAATTGGAATATTTATGCCCGTGCAAAAAATGAATACCTCCTCCGCTGGATGGCACCTATATTTCTGATAAGCCTTATTCTTACCATGCTTGCAAGTTTTCAGGTGTATTCGTTAGCAAGTCAACCTTATCTTCTACGTAAACTGGTGAATCAAAAAACCCATGAAATTAAGGAAAGTGAAGAAAAATTCAGAACACTTGTAGAACAGGCACAGGCTGGCGTATTTATTGAACAATTCAACAGGATGATTTATGTTAATCCGGCTTTTGAAAAGATATTCGGTTATTCATTAGCTGATTTGCAGGCAAATAATGGATTTGTTTCTTTACTGAATACTGACGACGAAACCTCTCAGGCAGAATTAATAAGTAAAGAATCGCTTAAACCTTTAACCTTAAAGGCACAGAAGGCATCAGGTGAAGTTGTATTTATAGAGTTGATTCTTTCAAAAATATTATACCATCAGCAACCGGCACTTATGGGAACATTTGTAGATATCACCAATCGTATTGAACGTGATGCACGTGTTAACAGAGCAGTAATTGAAGCACAGGAAGAGGAACGCAGGCAAATTGGAATGGAATTACATGACAATGTATTACAGATTCTTGCGGCATCTGTTTTGAATATTGATTTTTTAAAAATACGGTATAAGGACCATCCGGAGATTGTAACTAAAGCAAATTCTGTTAAAGTGTACCTGAATGATAGTATTGATGAAATACGGCGTCTTTCGCATCAATTAACACCTTCGTTATCAGAAAAAGTAACTTTAGTAGAAAAAATTCAAAACCTCATCAGTAATTATACAACCTCCGGAACAGCTACCATTACAACAGCAATTGATGATTTTCAGCCGGTACTTAACAATGAAATACAGATTGGACTTTATCGAATTTTGCAGGAGCAACTGAACAACATTCACAAACATGCCGGAGCAACTTCCATTCACATCAAAATACGAAAGAATAATAATCTGATACAGTTAAAAATTACAGATAACGGAATTGGATTTAATACCAATCTTCCCAGTAAAGGCATCGGTCTTGAAAACATAAAGAGAAGAGTAAGAGCCATGGGTGGCGATATGAAAATCATTTCTTCATTAGGCAACGGATGTGAACTGATCATCAAGATTCCTGTGCAACAATATATATCTGCAAATTAATTTATATAGTCTCAATGCCGGCCAATTAGTAATAATGCCTTCTTCAAAAAATTAAAAGCGTTGAAACATTGTGCCCAGAATCCCGTATACGTGCGGTACACATCCTTCAAAAAACAAAAACGCTTTCGACAGAAAATCGAAAGCGTTGAAACATTGTGCCCAGAACAGGAATCGAACCTGCACATCCTTGCGAATACCAGATTTTGAGTCTGACGCGTCTACCAGTTCCGCCATCTGGGCCTGCGGGGGTGCAATATTACAGAAACTTTGTACACACATGAAATTTTTCTATGCCTTCATTTATTCTGACCCTACATTTGTCTACCCTTAATTTGATTGCATGCTTAAAATCGGTTTAATAAAAGAAGGCAAAATACCTGCAGATAATCGTGTAGCCCTCACCCCTGCACAATGTAAATGGATTCACAAAAACAGCACAGCTATAAAAGTTTTTGTTCAGGCTTGTGAAAACCGTTGTTTTAAAAACAGGGAATACACCATGGCAGGTGTGGAAGTAAAAGAGGATATGAGTGATTGTGATATTTTACTTGGAATTAAAGAAGTGCCAAAAGAACAACTCATTGCAGGCAAAACCTATTTGTTTTTTTCACATACCAAAAAAGCTCAACCTCACAATCAATCCCTCATGCATGCAATGATTGATAAAAAGATTACATTAATTGATTATGAATGTTTAACCCATGAAGACGGACAACGCATTATAGGTTTCGGATTTTTTGCAGGCATTGTGGGTGCACATAATGGTATGATGGCTTATGGAAAACGTACCGGTACCTTTGAGCTTAGCAGAGTAAATGAAGCAGATGATTATCGTGAATTGATTCATACCTATTTTGGCTTAAAACTTCCGATTGTAAAAATTGCAGTTACAGGAAGCGGACGTGTGGCGCATGGTGTTTTGGAAATCATGAACCTTATGGGTATACATGAAGTAGAGCCGTTTGATATTTTACATAAGCAGTTTGACTATCCTGTGTATGTGCATCTTAAGGGAAGAGATCTGTATGAACGTAAAGAGGACGGCACATACAATCGTGAAGACTTTCATCATCATCCTGAAGAGTACAAATGCAGTTTCTCTCCTTTTATCAAACAGACTGATATTTTACTCAATGGTATCTATTGGGATAAATCCATTCCGCCACTATTTACAGCAGATGAATTTAAAAGCGATGCATTTCATATACAAACCATTGCTGATATTACTAATGATACCTATGGTTCTATTCCCGTAAATAGTGGTGATTCTACAATTGATGATCCTATTTATGGTGTAGATAAGCAAACATTGCAACGCACGGCACCTTATCTTTCCAATTCAGTTGATTTAATGGCAGTTGGTAATTTACCAAACGAATTACCAAGAGATGCCAGTCGTTACTTTGGTGAACAATTAATTAAATATGTGCTTGAAGATTTAGTTAAAGGCGGTTCTCCTGTTCTTGAACGGGCTACTATTTTGAAACAAGGCAAGCTTACTGATGAGTATAATTATTTAAAAGAATATGCAGGCGTTTAAAAATAAAGTAACAAGCAGGATGTAAGAAATTTCCGTTTTGCTAAACCGCTTATTATTTTCAGAAGTCTATAAATACAAATAATAATCTTTCAGTAACTCTGAAGAAGCAGCTGTATAATTATTATTTGCATCTTTAATTGCTATGGAATTGACTTCAGCTGCCGTATCTTTTCTTCTGAACAACAACATACTTCTGAAGAAAGAATGATGCACTGTTTGTTTTACATCTGTTCTTTTATCTACATCAAACTGTAACTCTTTTGCCATTGAAATGAATACCCCCGCCCTGTGAAATGGCAGTAATACTGCAAAACATCCATCAGCACTTAAATTTCTATTTACAACCTGCAATAAATCACCGAACTTCAACCCATCATTATGCATTGCCATATTTCTGTGAGCAAGATCGCTCTTTAAATCATTTTCATAAAATGGAGGATTGGAAAGAATGAAATCATATTTTCTTTCAGCACTAAATTCTTTTACATCACCAAAGATTACCTGTAACCGCTTTTTCCAGCTTGATGATTCAATGTTATCCCTCGCCTGTTCATAAGATGCTTTATCTATTTCAATACCTTCAATAACAGCATCACATTGCTGCGCCAGCATCAGCATCAATAATCCTGTACCCGCTCCAATATCAAGCACCCTTCTAACTTCATGCTTCTTACTTGCTGCCTCCCTGCCTACCCATGCTCCGAATAAACAACTATCCGTACTCACTTTTAAAACAGCACGGTTCTGATGAACTGTAAATTGTTTGAATCGGAAAAATGTGTTGGGCATTATTTTCAACTAAAAACTATAAGCAACTGGCTATTAACTCACCATTCAACTCTTGCACTTGGCACAGCACTTAAATCTGCAAAGTCATTTTCTAAAAATTTATAATAACCGGCAATCGCAATCATCGCTGCATTATCAGTACAATATTCAAATGCAGGAATAAATGTTTTCCATTTATACATTGCACCCATTTCCAGAAATGCTTTACGCAAACCACTGTTGGCACTCACACCGCCTGCCAGACAAATGGTTTTTATTCCTGTTTGAATTGATGCTTTCTTCAACTTATTAAGCAGTATTGAAACAATCCGTTGCTGAACTGATGCACAGATATCATTCAGGTTTTCTTCAATAAATTGTTTTTGCTCTTCAGCAGTTGCCACCAATTCTTCTTTATATACCAAACTCTTACCTGCGTTTCGTAAAAAATAAAGGATAGATGTTTTCAATCCGCTGAAACTAAAATTCAATTCCGGTATTTGCGGTTCCGGAAATTGAAAACGACCGGCATTACCTCTTTGTGCATAGTTATCAATCAGGGGTCCGCCGGGATATGGCAGCCCTAATAATTTGGCAGTTTTGTCAAAGGCTTCACCTGCTGCATCGTCAATGGTTTCGCCCAGCACTTTCATTGATGATGGACTTTTGCACAATACAATTTGTGTATGTCCACCACTCACCGTTAAACATAAAAAAGGAAATTCAGGTTTTTCATCGCCTATTAAATTGGCCAGCACATGTGCCTGCATATGGTGCACTGTGATTAACGGAATATTTAAAGACAATGCCAATGATTTGGCAAACTGTGCACCAACTAACAAACTACCAATCAAACCGGGTGCTTGTGTAAATGCAATGGCTGAAAGAGATGACAATTTACAGTTGGCAGTAGACAGAGCAGTATCTACAACAGGCACAATGTTCTCCATATGTGCTCTTGAAGCAAGTTCCGGCACCACACCTCCATATTGCTCATGTACTGATTGTGATGCTGTGATATTGCTGATAATTTTTCCATCCGAACAGACAGATGCAGAAGTTTCATCACATGAAGATTCAATAGCTAAAATTACAGGCAAGTACAACGTATTAAAGATGAATAATTGAACATAACAGCCTTGAAGAATAATTTTTATTATTTACTTCTTATTGCTTCAACGGGGTCCATCCTTGCAGCAATAAAAGCAGGAATTAATCCCGCCAGTATGCCTGTAAATATACAGGTGAGAACAGCACCTAAGAACAAACCCCAACTTATTACTACTTCAAATTTCAGTACAGCAGTTAAAAAGAAAGTAAGTAAAAAAACAAGAAATAAACCGATGATGCCACCTAAAACACAGAGGAAGGCACTTTCCATCAAAAATTCCAATAAAATTGTTCTGCTTTTTGCTCCAATGGCTTTTTTTAATCCTATAATTGAAGTGCGTTCACGAACAGTAACGAACATAATATTGGCAACACCGAAAATTCCAACAATAAATGAAAGAATTGTGATTGCTATACCACCAATTGTAACTCCAGTAAATATTGAAGTAAGCTGTGCGGTTCCCGTATTTACATCATTCAGGGCAAAATTATCTTCCTGCTTTGGATTAAGACGTCTTACACCACGCATAACACCACGTAACTCATTTTTTAAATCATCAACAGGAATATTTTCTCTGCCTTTTACCAGTATAAATGGATCACTGTTTCTTTCATCAGCAAACTGACCGGCAAAAAGATAAGGCATAAGCACTGAGTTATCAAAATCCCATCCGCCAATGATGTTTTGCCCCTGTTTCTTTACAAGACCAATAACAGTTGCTTTTTTCCCTTTTATAGCTACTGTTTTACCTAACGCATATTCAGCTTTTACAAACAGTTTTTCTGCAATTGTGTTTCCCATTACAATAACAGCATTACCATTTGTAAATTCTGCTCCGGTTATAAAGCGACCGAAACCTAATTCAACAGGTTGAATTTTATCATACTCTTCGGTAATTCCAAAACATCGTACACCGGTAAGCGTTTCATCTTCATAATCAATTGATGTATTTGTGGCAAACGTATAAGCTACATATGAAGCCAGTGAAGTTTTATTTTTTACAGGTTGCAATTCACGATATCTTGGTACAGGCCTGCTCATATATTTCCACCAGGGATATTCACCCCCGCCACCCCACGCCCATTTCTGAACGTACACAGTATTGTTACCAAAAGATTTAAATGAGTTACGCACATTACGCTCCAAACTGCTTACTGTTGCCATTACGCTAATTATGCAAAAAATCCCAAATGTTATACCCAGCAAACTCAAAAAAGTGCGCAACTTGTTTTTACGCAGTTCACCAATAGCAAACTGCAAACTATTATAAAAAATCTCAAAGGTTTTTCGCATAGGTCAAAAATAAATCATCCGGCGGAAAGCGAGTATAAAATTATGACAACTGGCATTGGTACCGGTTTTAACTCAAGCATCGTCATTTACAACTTAAATTCGTTTAGTGAGTACAAATCAGCTTTTATGCTTAACCGGATAACAGGATGTAATACCATTTATCAACCTCAGCTTTTGCCGTAATTCTTATGCTTCAAGTACTTACCTTTGCGCCCTTGAAAACTGACAGCAACGGGTCAGGAAACAGTTGAACATGAAATACGCAAACGAAATACAACGTCGCCGCACTTTTGCCATCATCTCCCACCCGGATGCGGGTAAAACTACATTAACAGAAAAGTTGCTGTTGTTTGGCGGTGCTATTCAGGTAGCAGGTGCTGTTAAAAGCAATAAAATTAAGAAACATGCTACGAGTGACTTTATGGAAATCGAACGCCAGCGTGGTATTTCTGTAGCTACCAGCGTAATGACCTTTCAATATGAGGACACACTGATTAATCTGTTAGACACACCCGGTCACAAAGACTTTGCTGAAGACACCTACCGCACATTAACAGCGGTGGACAGTGTAATTCTTGTGGTGGACAGCGTGAATGGTGTGGAAGAGCAAACACGCCGGTTGATGGAAGTATGCCGCATGCGTGATACGCCTGTAATTGTGTTCATCAATAAAATGGACAGAGACGGTAAGAACCGTTTTGATTTGCTGGAAGAAATTGAGAAAGAACTCAGTATTCATCTGCATCCCATGACCTGGCCGATTAATAGTGGTAAGGACTTTAAAGGCGTATATGATTTGCATACTAAAAGCCTGGTATTGTTTACTGCCAATACAAAAGCAAGTGACGAAGACATTGTGAAAATCAATGATATTCATGATGCAGTTCTTGATGAAAAAATTGGTGACAGCGATGCAAGGATTCTGCGTGAAGATGTAGAGCTCGTAGATGGTGTACATGGGGAATTGAAGGTAGAAGACTATTTGAAAGGCAAAGTAGCACCCGTATTTTTTGGAAGTGCTGTAAATAATTTTGGTGTAAAAGAACTTTTGGAAACATTTGTACGCATTGCTCCTCTTCCCCAAAGCAGAGATACGTCTACCCGTCGCCTGGATGTAAATGAAGATAAGTTCAGCGGGTTTGTGTTTAAGATACATGCCAATCTTGACCCCAAGCACAGAGACCGTATTGCGTTCTTAAGAGTATGCAGCGGCAAGTTTGAACGTAATAAATATTTTCATCATGTACGTTTGGATAAAGATGTGCGTTTCAGCAATCCCTACTCATTTATGGCACGTCAAAAAGATGTGATTGAAGAAGCGTATCCCGGCGATGTGGTGGGTTTGTTTGACACCGGCAATTTTAAAATTGGTGATACATTGACGGAAGGTGAAGATTTTTATTTTACAGGTATTCCTTCTTTTTCGCCTGAACTGTTTAAAGAAGTGGTGAACAAAGATCCCATGAAAACCAAGCAGCTAGAAAAAGGATTGTTGCAATTAACAGATGAAGGCGTTGCCCAATTGTTTACACAGTTTGGCGGCAATAAAAAGATCATCGGCTGTGTGGGCGAACTTCAGTTTGAAGTAATTCAATACCGTTTATTGCAGGAATATGGTGCGAGTGCTGAGTTTCGTTCACTCCCCTATTACAAAGCCTGCTGGATTACCAGTAAAGAACCGAAGAAACTGGAAGACTTTACCCGTTTTAAAACCAACAATATAGCTGCAGATAAAGATGGCCATCTTGTTTACCTGGCCCAAAGCGAATGGTTTTTAAATACTGAACGTCAAAACAATCCGGATATTGAATTTCATTTTACAAGTGAAATACACAAGGAAGGATAAAAGGATTGCAGAATTGAGATGGACGATTTCAGATTTTCATTATACATCATAATGCAAAACAAAAATGGCTAATGGTATTTGAATTGAAAAACCAATAACAATTAATCGCTGTACGATTTATCAGTTAATATATTTATTGAATAGTGAAAATCTGAAATCGTAAATCTGCAATCATCAAACCTTCCCCACTTTCTCCATCATCTTTTCCACCAGTTTAAACGTAGCCGGGCAATACTCTACATTCTGCTTGTACACATGCACCCACTCTGTAAATTGTTTTTTAGTATGATGTGGAAAGCCTGCACAATCTGCAGGTCGGATTTCATAGATATTGCACTTGTTAGTTTTTAAGTCCAAAAATTGACAGGGTTGTTTCTTATTCATCCAGTCACCACTGCCACGTTCTTTGTACAGCCATTTTTCTTTAAACGCTTCTGGTGTTTGATTAAAATGACCAGAAATGCGTTTAATATCCTGCGGTGTAAATGTAGGCGTCATGGTTTTGCAGCAATTAGCACAGGCCAGACAATCTGTTTCTTTCCAAACTTCCTTATCTGTTTCCAATGCAATTTTATCCAAACCTCTGGGCTTTACTGTTTCTAAACGTGTAAGAAAATAACGATACTTACGGCGATAGGTATTCATTAATCGTTTGTACAGGGGTAAGAAGCGAGGCTTTTCAATTTGCATGCATCTGTAATTTAAAGAACGAATATAAATGTTCTTATCTTTCAAACTTCAATACATTAATATAAATGTGGGAGGGGTATAAAAAAGGTTTCAAGGCTTATTTACAACTGGAAAAATCGCTTAGCGAAAATTCAGTAGATGCGTATTTGCATGATGTGGAGTTATTAACTCAATACATGCAAACTGTCAATGACTTAAAAACACCAGATGCCGTTGAACTTAAAGACCTGCAGCAGTTTGTGAAATACATTGCTGAGCTGGGTATGAGTGCCGGTAGCCAGGCACGCATTATAAGCGGGTTAAGACAGTTTTACAAATACTGTGCGTTGGAACAAATTACCAGAAAAGATCCAACAACACTTCTTGAAGCACCCAAACTCAAACGTAAACTACCGGATACCCTGAGTTATGATGAAATTGAAAGCATCATTCATCAAATTGATTTGAGCAAACCCGAAGGCGGACGAAATAAAGCCATTTTAGAAACCATGTACAGTTGCGGGCTACGTGTGAGTGAAGTGGTGAATTTAAAAATCTCTCAGTTGTATCTGGATGTTGGTTTCATTCGGGTGATAGGTAAAGGTGATAAAGAACGCTTAGTACCCATTGGGAGCAGTGCCATTAAATACATTAAAATTTATGTAGAAAATATCCGCTCTCACATTCAGCCCAAAAAAGACAAAGAAGATATTTTATTTTTAAACAGAAGGGGAACAGAATTAACAAGGGTAATGATCTTTCTCATTATCAAAGAACTGGCAAAGATGGCTGGTATTCAAAAAAATATTTCACCACATACGTTCCGGCATTCCTTTGCCACACACCTGGTTGAAGGTGGTGCAGACCTTAGAGCCGTGCAGCAAATGCTGGGACATGAAAGCATTACCACTACAGAAATTTACACGCATCTGGACAGGGAATATTTGCGCAAAACATTGGAGCAGTATCATCCGGGATTTGGAAATAAGTAATAATACACTGTATGCCCACCCTTGAAAGCGTGGTTTGACAAGATTTTAATAAACATCTCCTACTTCGGCCAGACCACGCTTATGCGTGGGCCTACCGAATGTACTACTGTACAATAATCTTACTCGTTTGTACCAGCATCTTTCTTTCATCAATAATTTGTAATACATATACTCCTGCACTCATTTTATCACTTAAATGAATTTGTTCTGTTTGGTTTGGTGAAGAAATTTGTTTTTGAAAGGAGTAATAAAGTTGACCGGATGAGTTGAGCAAACGAATTTGATAAAAGCCAGGTTTAAATTTTTCAAATTTAAGTTGAAAAGTGCCTTTGGTTAAAACGGGGTTTGGAAAAACCTTGATTGCTGATAAGCTTACCATCTTACTTTTTTTATTTTCTTCGCTCGTATCAATTCTAACACCAATAGAAGTACATAATAATCGCTGGCCAATAGAACAACATAAAGTTCTGCAGATTCGCATACGAAATCCAATTACAGACACCTCATTAAGCTCAATATAATTTCGTTTTAATTCAATTATAAAATCAGACTTTTTCAATTGTCGAGTAGAAAAACTTGCTGTTTGATAGCCCGCTGAAGAAACAACAACAGAATCAAAATCCAATTTTTTAGAATTATAAGTAAGAACTCCTGCTGAATCTGTAATTTTTACAGCGGACTTTTTTCCGAATTTGATAAAGGTAATTACGGCATTATTTAATCCGGATTTAGATGTCTTATCAATTACTTTTAGTGTTCTATTATTTCCAAGACGAGTTGTAATAATCACAACTCCAGTAACCCTTTTATAGTAAATAATCGATGATGAAAACTCGTTTATAATATCAATACTTTCAATATCACTCTGATTTATTTTATTAAGTTGTTTAAAATCAAAAACAACGCCATCAACCACAAACATTGGTGTATCTGCAAATAACTTCAGTACCCCAGAGATATGTATTTTTGACTTTATAACTTTAGATAGACCGTAAGATGAATCACAAACTGTCAAACCCTGCATCTTTGTACTCAAAGAAAAAATTAACAAAACAGACACAATCGGAATCTTATTCATATAATAATTATTAGTTATTGTACAATAATCTTACTCGTTTGTACCAGCCTCTTCCTTTCATCAATAATTTGCAATACATATACTCCTGCACTCATTTTATCACTCAAATGAATTTGTTCTGTTTGGTTTAGTGAGGAAATTTGTTTTTGAAAGGAGTAATAGAGTTGTCCGGATGAGTTGAGCAAATAAATTTGATACATACCAGAATTACTATTTCCAAAGTTTATTTGAAGAGTTGCGTTGGTTGCTACAGGATTGGGGTATACTTTAATTTCACGTTTAAAAAAGAAGTTTACAACAGTATCTTTTACTCTACTTAAAGCTTTTTCTGGTTTTGGTTTATGCACTCTTGTAACTGCTACTGCACCTGCAATCACTTCTACAAGAGGCACCATTTTCATTTTTATTACAACCTCTTCACCTTTTTCTTTTCTAAGATTAGTTTCACAAGGTTCATAACCAATACAGGTAACTCTTAGCACACCTTTATACTCATTAACTGCTAAACTAAAACTTCCGTCTGCGTTTGTAGTAGTTGCAATATTGTTGCCTTCTATCATCACTGACGCTGATGGCAATGGTGAACCATCTATTTCATCAACTACAATTCCACTGACAACTTTTTTACTTTCAACCACAAACATACCTATAGTACCAACTAATAACTCTTCAATAGGTTTGGATGGTAATAGTTTGATTGAAATTGTGTCTTTTTGTTTTAACAATGTTGGCCGTGTAACAGACAAGGATGAAGAGACTTTGCCAATCATGTTTTGCGGGTAGCCTGTTACTACTATTTCTTTTAATTCAACTATATCTTTTTTCTGAGCGGATGCCTTTGAAAGAAATAAACCCGGCAGTAACAACCCTGCTGCATATTTCAAAAACTTTGAAGCAGGCTTCAATTCATAAGTTATCAACGGCCTGTTTAATTGTTCTTCACTAAATCGTCCGCAGGTACTGCCATTATAGTTTTTGAAAAAATCAAGAATCGCTTCATCGGTATCAGCAGAAAAGTCCACCACATTCTTTTGGCACACGGTACAATGTTTTCCTTTTTCAACAGGTGTCATTTCATTCCAGTTTTCATGACAGGGTTCCGGAATGTTGAGGATAATTTGTTCTTTCATAACAATAGTTTTGATGATGATGAATACCGGCCGCATAACTACCCGGTTTTTTTCCAATATGCCGGTTGATATTGTGCTTACTATTGAACAGATGCTTTTTATTTTCGAATTACATAAACATTGCCATACTATTTTTTTAACTATCTTACCCGCCATAATATTTATACTTGAATTTTATTCGTGAAAAAGAGAATCAGGCAATGAGCGATGCAGAACTGGTGGCCCTTTACCACCGGGAGGGCAATGTGCAGGTACTGGGCACTCTTTATCAGCGATACATGGATTTGATTTATGGCGTGTGCCTCAAGTATTTAAAAGATACTGAAGAAAGCAAGGATGCCGTAATGCGTATTTATGAAGAACTGGTGGAGAAACTCCGTAAACATGAGGTTGAGCATTTTAAAAGCTGGCTTTACACACTGGCCCGTAATCACTGCCTGATGAAGTTGCGAAAGCAAAAAGGAAAAATAACGGTAGAAATTACAGAGCCGGTTATGCAAAACAATGATTTGTGGCATCAGGAGGATGCCATGCATAAAGAGGAGCAGCTCAGCACCATGGAAGAATGTATGCAGCAGTTGATACAGGAGCAAAAAATTTGTGTGGAGCTGTTTTATATGCAGGGTAAATGTTATAATGATATTTGTGAAGAAACAGGCTTTGAATGGAATAAAGTGCGGAGCTATATTCAAAATGCGAGAAGAAATCTGAAACTTTGTATGGACTCAAAATTGAAAAACAAATAAATTACTCTTACCACGATATTGAACGTTACCTGAACAGTCAAATGACAAGGTCTGAAATGCATGCGTTTGAAAAAGCCATGATGGATGATCCTATGCTCAGCGATGCAGTTGATGGTTACAGGCTGGCAAATTATTCTGCAACAGATGACCTGGCTGTTATTACCCAACAGTTAAAAGCAGTCCCTGCTAAAGTAGTAAGAGGAAGTTTTAAACAGTGGATACGTATTGCAGCAGTACTGGTTGTATTATTAAGTGCATCAGTTGTATTATACCGCATCTATTATTCTGACAATAAAAACGCTGCACCAGCACTTGTAAAAACAAAAGAAGTAAAAGAGGAGCAAATTGCTGCGGAAGATGAAACAAAAGTGGACTCAGCTACAGTGGTGCTCAATGATAATGTTACTCTAAATACAACTCAGCCCAAGCCGGTTATTATTCCTCCTGCAAAAACAATTCCTTCGGCTACCTTACAGGCAGAAGATCTAAAAGAACAAAATTTTGCCGTAGTTGACAAACCAGCAGCACAGCAACAAGCAGCTCCTTCCAGCGCAAACCTTAGTAAAGAACCGGAAACAAAAGAAGAAACTGCAAAAAAGCAAAGTAGTGAACAGGTAAAGCTTAACAAATTTGTTGGTCGTATAGTAGACGAAAGTAATCATCCCCTGCCTTTTGCAAACATTACAGAAAAAAATTCGGGCGTTGGTACCTATGCCGATGCCAATGGAAATTTTGTATTGCTATCTGCTGATACTGTTTTGAATGTTCAAACAAAATCTCTGGGGCATATCAGTAATACTGCAGTGTTGCGGTCTGCGGGTGTGCAAAAAATTATCCTGAAAGATGAAGCTATTGTAGCCAATGCTCCAACGCAGGAAGTTTTCTACGACCGTTATAAAAAAAGGAAAGAAAAAGAAAATACAGATACAACGGATGAAATAATGGCTATACCGGTGGATGGCTGGAGTAACTACAATATTTATGTGTACAACAACATGAGGGATGATGCGCAGGGCTTGCAATCTTCCACCAACAAAACTCAAAAGCCCAGAGAAGTACAGCTTGTATTTGATGTAAATCCCGACGGTTCTCTAACAAATATTAAAGTAGAACGTTCTACTTGCAGAGCATGTAATGAAGAAGCCATTCGCCTGCTTAAAGAAGGCCCTAAATGGAAATCCATTTCAGGTAAGAAAGAAAGCACACGTTTTACCGTGCGGTTTTAACCATTTTTAAAACTTTGTCTACTACACATACTCCTTCCCTACCTTTGCTGCCTAAACTATAGTCATATGAAGCAATTATTACTTGCTGCTGGTTTACTTACCGCAGTTTTATTTACAGATGCACAACAGTTAAAAACGCCTCAACCTTCCACTACCACGTTGGTAAAGCAGGATTTTGGACTGGGAAGCATTGAACTTTCATACAGTCGCCCCAACATGAAAGGCCGTAAAATTTTTGGCGATTTAGTTCCGTTTGATAAAGTATGGCGTACCGGTGCCAACCAGGCCACCACTTTAACCTTCAGCGATGAAGTGATGATTGGCGGTGTGGCCATTAAACCCGGCAAATATGGCTTACTCACAATTCCCAGACAAACTGAATGGACAATCATTATCACTAAACAAACTGATGTTACCAGCCCCGCTGCTTACAAACAGGAAATGGATGTGGTACGGGTTAAAGTAAAACCCATTGATCTGCCATGGAGTTTTGAAACCTTTGGAATGTCTTTTGAAAATATTAAAGACAACAGTTGCGAACTGATGATAGGATGGGATAAAACAATGGTAGGGCTTACCATTACTACCGATGTAGACAGCAAAGTGATGAAGCAAATTGAAAGCATTATGAAAAACGACAGCCGTCCGTATTTCAATGCAGCTGTTTATTATGCAGAAAATGGTAAAGACCTCAACCAGGCTGTGGCATGGTTTGATAAAGCCATTGAGCAGAATCCCAAAGCGTTTTGGGTGTATTATCAAAAAGCGAAGGCTTTAGCCAAGTTGGGTAAAAAAACTGACGCAATGGCTGTTTCACAAAAATCAATGGAATTGGCCAAAGAAGCTAAAAACGATGATTATGTAGCGCTAAATGAAAAGTTACAAAAAGAATTGAAATAAGCTATTTCGTGAACATAAAAAAAGAGGCTGTATCCAAAGTGAGAAACAGCCTCTTTTTTTATGAACCCTATCAGGCGGTATCGGCTACCCGTTCTGCAGGTAACGGTAACGCAATATTTAAAACGCTTTTGTCAGGCTTATGATGAAAAGAAAGTGAACCTTCTTCCATTTGAACACGCTCCTGTATAATGCCTATGCGCTCCTGTTGTTTTTGAGTAAACCCATTTGCCAGTTTACCATCATCCTCTATCGATAATTTGATGTGATCATGTTCACAACTCACTTCAACTTCAACTAAGCGAATCTGCTTCTTTTTAAGTAATAAGCGGAACCATTCTTCCATAATGCGGATAAGGCTCAGTGAAACTCTTGGATTAAAACATTCATCTGCATTTGATTTTTTCAACACTAATTGAGAGGGGAAAGTAACCGCCACCCGGTTAATAAAATCATCTATAAGTTCACCGGGAGCATATTGAAGATCTGATACAGGTGAAATGGAATAAGTAAGTTCCCGTAAATCAGTAAGAATCCGGTTCATTTCGTCCTGTATTACATGCAAATGCAATGCTGCAGATTTTCCCCCCAGTGCATGAATACAATAAGCCATCCGCTGGGCCAAATCTTCATGCAGATTTTGGGCTATGGTGCGTTTATCGTTTTCGTTATCAATTAAAACCCGGCTTATGAGTTGAGACTTATAAGCAATACTTTCTTCAGCTTTTTTCCGGATAAGTATATTTTTTTGTCGTAGCTCCAGCAGTTTGGTTACCTGTTTGGAAATAAGTTCCAGTACTTTCTTTTGTTCATTTGTGAACTGTTGGGGTTTATTATCCAGTACACAAACGGTACCTAACCTGAAGCCTTCGGGTGAAAGTATTGGCGCCCCTGCATAAAAGCGAATGCCGTTATCAACAGTAACAAAAGGATTCTGAGAAAATCGTTCATCCTTTGTAGCATCTTCTACTACCAATACATCATTACTTAAGATGGCATGAGAGCAAAAAGAACTGCCACGGTCTGTTTCCGCTGCTTCAAAACCTTTGCGTGCTTTAAACCATTGGCGGTCTTTATCCAGTAATGTTATCAGCGAAATAGGGGTTTTGCAAAAAGCAGAAGCCAGTTCTACAAGATCGTTGAATTCATCTTCCGGTGCAGAGTCCAGAATTTCATAACTGTAAAGGTTTTGAAGCCTTTGTTCATCGTTGGATGGAATCGGAGCAATCTTCATGGTTTCGGATATTTAATATAAATAAGCAGCAAACGCTTTTTTATTCAGAACCGTAATTTTCACAGCTTTTCTATTCCTTTCAGCAAATGGAGCAGCGTAAAATTAACAAGGCATCAAACGCCGTAATTAAAACACGTTCACTCATTTTACTATTTAAAGGGAAACTGATAGCAGGGATCAAATCTTTTCTATATACGGCACTTAAATGATCTACCAAGAGGTATGTGATACAAATAAAAAACCACCCGTTTGGGTGGTTCAGTATTACGAATTGTAACTATGTTACTTCTTGGCGTACTTCTTTTTAAACTTATCAATACGACCCGCAGTATCTACCAGCACATTCTGGCCGGTAAAGAAAGGATGGCTGGTGTTTGAAATCTCCAGCTTAATGAGTGGGTACTCATTACCATCTTCCCACTTAACAGTTTCTTTTGAAGGAGCGGTAGAGCGGGTTAAAAAAGAATAACCATTACTCATGTCCTTAAACACTACAAAACGATAATTTTCTGGATGCAAACCTTTTTTCATGACTTTCGGGATTTTTCAGCACGGATTTGGCCGTGCCTTTTTTTATTACGAAGCCGCAAAAGTAGGGCTATTTCCGTTTCAGGCAAAATGAAATTTCAAATATTTGGCTGTTTCAGCAGGAACAGACATAAAAAAAGAAGCACCGAATTATTTTTTCTATCAGCTTTCGCTTCTGTACTCATTAACCCGGTACTTCCTGAAACCTTTGGTCAACCTTTTAAGGGGTATTCCTTTGATTCCGTCACAAGCTCTTTCATTTCTAAAATTTCCTGCGACTTTGTACATCTAATTTACGCCTCTAAACCAGCCCCTTCCAAATTTTTAAGACATCAACTACGCACTTCTTCTGCACAGCACAATGCACAAAAAAAGCCCGTTAGAAGGGCTTTATGCACAGTTTATGAACGCATATTCTCATATTGTAAAGGTATGCCCAGGTTCCAGCTCTTACTGGCCTGAATCACCGTTTGCAGATCGTCAATTTTTTTGCCCGTTACACGCACTGTATCATCGTTAATAGATGCCTGTACCTTTAACCCTTCATCTTTTATGTGCTTTACAATCTTTTTGGCATCTTCCTGTTTCAGGCCGTTACGAACCTGAACTTCCTGTTTTACCAGTTTACCGCTTTGGTAAGGTTCTTTACTTAAATCAAACGCTTCAGGTGCTATGCCCTGCTTGTGGGCACGGTTAATGAGTACATCAATCAACTGACGCATCTTCATTTCATCTTCGGTTTCAATATTGATTTTGTATTCTTTTTTATCCAGTTTAATTTCAACATGACTTCCTTTAAAATCAAACCTATTGGTGATTTCTTTTGTGGTTACGTTCACCGCATTATCCAGTGCCTGTGCATCCACTTTACTTACAATATCAAATGATGGCATAGAAAAAAATTGAAGTATGAAAAAGAGGTACGATACATCACTTATCCGTACAAAACAAATGTATGAATTGAATGATGAAAAAATTCTTGATACGGGCATTTGTTTTTTATGGCGTCTTCGTTGCGTCGCAATCCTTTGTTTTGCTGTGCAAAAAGCATCTGCAGTTTAAATATTCAACCTGCTTTATAAAATGCAGCCTTATAAATTTTTATGAGCCTAAAAGCTGTCTCATAGTGCAGAGCGGGTACAATAAACCCCCGTAAAAACGGGGGTCGGTCTATCAACATGAGAAATTATAGAGAGAAACTTTAATTAGCTGTTATGCTTTATATCGGGCGTTAACTCAAACAAGTCAGGGCTGTGCATTGAGTCCTCCCTTAGGGGGTTGAAGGGGCTTTACTCTTAATTGGCTCCTTTTACCCTTTCTGTTTCATCACCTGCACCGCCTGTTCTGCGTTTGCTGCCGTTTACTTTTCCTTTGCTTAAGCGATAGGTGAAGTTGATACCTACTGTTCTGGAATCAGGTGCCTGCTGAAAAGCAGCATCAATATTTCCAAAGCGGCTGGTACCTTTAACACGCTGCGTCCAGAAGATATCTCTTGCATTAATACGCAGTGTTGCTTTGTTTTTGAGCATAGGTACACTCACTCCTAAGTTTACAGCTCCTAACGCACCTATACGAAATACACCTTCCACACCTTCTGTTCTGTAAAAACCGCCAATTTCAGTGGTTATACCTTTTTTGAATTTGTAAGAAAGCGAAGTGTTCAACACTAATGTAGTAGCACCTACAGTTACAAATGTGTTATTCACCAAGCCGCTGAATTCATTATTATACACATTGGCATAAATATTACCACTGAAGTTTTTGATTTGTGTAAATGCACTCACTGCTGCGCCGTATTGACGCTGGCTGGCAATGTTTGCCTGCTTTACAAATGTTTGATTCGTTTGTTCATTTTGCTCCAACACCTGCTGGATGATATTGTTTGTTTTTGTATAGTTAAGTGTGCCGGTTAAAAATCCACGGTAAGTGTGTGACAATTCAATGTTATGACTGAACTGCGGACGAAGATTAGGATTGCCCTGCTCAAATGTATAACGGTCAAGGAACTCAACAAATGGATTTAAACTTTCATAATCAGGACGACGAATACGACGACCGTAGTTTAAACTCCAGGAATGTTTTTCGCTGGCATTATAAGCTAAATATGCTGTAGGAAATAATTGTGTGTAGCTGAGTGTAAACTGCTCCCCTGTAGTTAACTGGTTACCATGCGCCAATGTATTTTCCAAACGCAATCCAAACTGACCGCTGAACTTTTTAGAAAACGGACGGCTGTAACTTACATATGCTGCATTAATACGCTCATCATATACAAAATGATTACTGCGGCCACGGTCACGAACCAGAGAATTATTAATCAAGCTGTCATATACAGCATTGGCATCTGTTTCTACATAAGCAATTTTTGCACCGGCTTCAAATTTTGCACCTTTTTTCAATGGGTGTACATAATCCACTTTACCTGTGTAGATGTGAATAATTTGAGGAAGATTGCCGTACAGTGTATCAGGTTTTCCATTGGGCACACCTGCTGCATTGAAATAGTAGTTACTCAGGTTTTGTGTGTTGCCTGCGTTGTAATAAATATAATCCACATCAGCTGTTAACTCTTTTCCAGTACTGTCAAACACATGACGGAAGTTAACGTTGGAACTGAAGTTTTGCCACAGGTTTCTGCTATAAGAGTTCGCAAATGTTTTGCTTTGCAAAATATCTGCAGCATTGCTGATGTTGATGTCACTTGTGTTTCTGAATGTACCGGGGTTGTAAAATGTATTGAGTACGGTACCAATTGTTGTTTTCTTTGATAAAGAAAAATCAGCACCCAGTTTTGCATTATTTGATACATTATGGTTACGCATTATACCTGTTTGGTCAAACAGTGAAAGCACCTCTTTTGTATTGGGCTCGATAAACTTACGCTGGATATCTAATGTTTGCTGCGTTTTACGCTCATTACGGCTTAAAGTGCCAAACAGATTTACTTTATTCTTCTTGTAGTTGAAATTGATATTTTGATTATTTCTGGCATAAATACCCTGCGTATAACCTGCTTGTGCCGTTACATTATAACCCAATTGTTTTGTTTTCTTTGTCTTGATATTAATGATGCCACTGTTACCCGCTGCATCATATTTTGCAGGAGGGTTCGTCATAATTTCTATTTGATCTAATTGAGCACCGCTTAAATTACGCAAATAGTTTACTAAATCCTGTCCGCTTAGGTAAGCAGGTTTGCCATCCATGAACACCTGTACACCTGCTTTACCTTTTAAACTGATATTGCCATCCTTATCTACAGTAATGCCAGGTGATTTTTCCAACACTTCCAAAGCATTAGCTCCTGCATTGGATGGACTGGCATCTACATTTACCACCATTTTATCAGGCTTCTGTTCAAACAAAGGTTTACGGCCGGTTACGGTAACTTCTTTTAATCCTTTTACATCAGGACTTAGAGAAATGGAAGGTAATTGTACATCTGCAGCTGTAAATTCAAAGGCAGTAGTAAAGGAGCGCTTATGACCGCTTGAGGTTACACCAATGATATAGTTTCCTGCTTTTACAAATTCAAAAAGATATTCTCCATTGCTGTTAGTAAAGGCTGCTTTTACCAAAACTGTATCTTTTGCACGATACAAAGAAACGGTAGCGCCAGAAACAGGTTGTTGATTTTCGTCTTTTACCACACCGCTGATGGTGGGGGTTTTACCCGTAAAACTGCTGGTTATGAGCATTAAGAAAACAGCAGATAGCAAGGTTGCTAACTTTTTCATGATTGATAAGGTTTAATGATGAGGTTTAATGTTTAATGATAAATGTCTACATATTTTATATTACTTGTCAAAAGTAGGTTCTATGTTTAACATAGTACATTGTTTTGTGGTGAACGGCTGATTTTATTGATATTAGGCCGTAAAGCCAACGTAAAGTGAGACGAGGAAATAAAAATTATGTTACAATTTCAAACAAAGGTTTGATGAAAGGGAAATGCATACTATGAGTGGAAATGTATGAATCTGATATCACCAAAGAGGTATTGGTGTGTATTAAAACACTTCAGCCATGAAAAATTAAAGCTTTTACCCCCAATTACTTATTTGTCTGTTGCTGCTTTCTTTTTACAAACAAAATACAATGCAATGCCGAGCAGAATTAAGCTGATGGAGATAATCTCAGCCTGGGTGGGTTGAAAAGGAAGGTCCTCGTACTTTGTATTCACACGAATTTTTTCTACAAAGAAGCGCTCAATACCGGTAAGTATTAAATACAAACTGCAAAGTGCTCCCGGCAAATGAATTCGTTTTCGGAAAAACAGGAGTGCACCAAAAAACAAACCCGCTACAATGGTTTCATAAAACGGAGTAGGAAAAACAGGAACGGGTAAATAATTACAATGCTCCTCTCCTTCGCAACCGGCAATATGTGCACCCATACTGTTTACATTATGCGGATAGGTATAGGCCACCATCCATACAGGTAAAAAGGAAGGCGCTTTAAAAGCCTTGTGCGGAATCTCATTAATAGAACTTATCTGTTGAAACTCCTGTTTCAGATAATAATCTTTATGTTGTTCCAGGGTTTTCTGAAAATCACCAGGCTCTGCAAGACGAACTGTTCCGGTAGAATCAGCAGTATAAGCACTGTTTAAAATTCCCCAATCACCATCACCAGCTACCTGGCAACCAATACGCCCAACAGCATAAGCAATCATCAATGCAGGTCCAAAGCAATCAGCCAAATGACGCAGCGAAATATTTTTTCGTTTGGCAAAAATCATAATGGCTACACCTGCGCATATCAAACCCCCATAAAATGTTAATCCGCTGAAAGATATAAGTGAGCCAATGGGATCTTTTACAAAATCATCCCAGTTTTCCAGGTTATGAAAAATTTTGGCGCCGCCAAATCCAAAGAGTGCAGCCAGCACCGTCATATCGCCCACTCTTTCATGGGGCCAAATGCGAACCATACGTTCTTCTGGCTTGGCTGCTTTGTCCTTGTTTTTTTCATACCACTTTAATCCGGCAAATAATAAAGCAAGTAAAATACCGGCACCCCAGTTTCCCTGTGATGAAAAGATAAACGATTGTGGGTCTAATGTTTCATCACCAGCCTGCAAAAAGGCTCCCAGAATTTTATAGCCCATTAAAAATCCAAGTAAGCCATTAATGATTAGCTCAATTGCTGATGCAGGTTTACCAAATACACGCTTTTCTTCTTTGGGCGATAGAAACCCTTTCTTTTCTTTAAGCTGTAATCCTTTTGTAAGTACAAGTGCTGCGGCAATGAATGCTAATGCCACAAAAAAACCGAACGAATTCAGGTATTTGGTAAAAGCAGGCGCAGCGCCAAACACATCAACAAAAAAGGAATACAGGTTGGGATACATGTACGTAAATTGAGATGCAATGATAGTTTAAAAACAGTTTCTACGTACAGAATAGCTGTTAATAAAAAATCCTCCTGAACAGGAGGATTTAATTTTTTGGAACTATTTTTTAATTACAATGTTCTTCAAACGCACCAATCAGATTTTGTGCAATCATTTGAGCAGGACGGCCTTCAATATTATGGCGCTCAATAAAATGAACCAATTCGCCATCTTTAAACAGTGCAATGGCTGGTGAACTGGGCGGATAAGGCAACAGATGCTCACGAATTTTCTTTACTGCATCGGTATCAAAACCTGCAAAGCTGGTGAGCAAATGATCCGGACGCTTGGTACTGTTATTTACAGCCATTAAAACACCGGGGCGTGCACTGCCCGCCGCACAACCACATACTGAGTTGATGAAAACAAGGCTCGTTCCTTTTTGAGTTAAAGCTGTATCAACTGCTGTTGAATCTAATAATTCTTCAAATCCTCCTTCGGTCATTTCTGCCTTCATGGGCAATACTATTTCTGCGGGATACATAGTTATTTGTTTTGTTTATAAATACAATCAACTGCAAAAGTAAGTTCAAATACGTTTGCAGCAATCAACTATAACCCGGACAGTAATGCAGATTCGTGGATAACATACTTGCTACCTATTTATCAGAAATTCTGTCAGACAAAAATCAAATAAGCTGACTTTCTTACAGATTAATGAAGTTGATTTCGGAACTCTTGACTTGAAAACAGTGCATGGAATGCAGTTTGATAAACAGATATCAAAATCATAAAACAAAAAACTATGACAATGATAAGAGTTAACAACCCCGTTCAGCGTAACATCAACACAGTGTTTGATGAATTATTTAATGAGTTGCCTTCAATTGGCAGAAACTTCAGCAACCTTTTTGCCCCGGCGGTAAACATTGTTGAAAATGCAGAAGCCTACCATCTGGAACTCATGGCCCCCGGACGCAATAAAGAAGATTTTGCAGTGGCCGTTGAAAAAGATTTACTCACCATCAGCTACACAGCAAAAGATGAGGTGAAGCAGGAAGGCCTTAAAGCGATTCGTAAAGAATTTAGCTTACAAAGCTTTAAACGCAGCTTCAATCTTGATGAAAAAATTAACGCAGATGGTATTCAGGCGAAGTATGAAAACGGCATTTTAAAACTGTTTCTTCCCAAAAAAGCGGAAGTAACACAGCCTGCAAAGAGCATCAGTATTCAGTAAGAAGAAAATAGCTTGTTTATAGCAGTTGGTTTTGGTTTATCCCCCGTTGTTTTTACAATGGGGTTTTTATTTTGAAACAATAATTAACAGCTTCAACTTACTTCCGGCCGGCAAATGAACGTTACTAATAACTGTTTACGCATATTAATTTAAATTTGCGCACCAATGAAACAGATATTATTCTTTTTTGCTGTATTCTTTTTTGTATTGAATGCAACAGCCCAGGAAAAAACTGATTCCATTCCCGTTGCTGAACAGGATACCTCCCTGCGCATCATCAACCTCAATCCTTTTTTTACGCTGCATGTTGACAGTTCATTGAGCTATCAACTGGAAATTAATAAGGAAGCCGGAAAGTATTATTGGTTTTTAAAAAACTCCCCGCTTGGTTTGCGTATCAATAAAGACAATGGTTTACTTTCCTTTAAAGCTGATAAAGCCTTTTTTCAAAGCGGAAAATTGAAATACGATACAGAGTACAAAGTAATGATTGGCGTTCAAAACCTCCAAAATCCCAAAGAACGGATTGACACTTTATTTACCATCGTGTTTTTCAATACAGAAGTGATTACATCCAAAATAAGACCCTCAGTTACCAGTCCTGTTTTTATTGATGAAGGAGATACATTACGGTTTGAACTCAATTGTGAAAACGCAGGCTTGCCACTGGAGTTTTTAAATTTTCAAAGTAATATACCGGTCAAGATTGAATCCGGCATTCATCAATGCGGTGATCAGTTTAGCTGGCCTGTTCCCTTTGATTTTGTAAAAGACAATGATAGCGGCAAAGTAAAACTTGTAGCACTACGTTTTACAGGTGCTGATAAATTCAGAAATAAAGATACCGTCATTATTCGGGTGATAGTGCGTGACGCTGTGAATTACCCTCTAAAAAAACAGGAGTATGAAAAAGTGATTGCAGATTACAATAAATATATTCAGCAACTAAGACTTACATTCAGGAGTATTGATAAAAAAGTAAAACGCACCCGCAATTCAAGACTGGCGTTTGATATGACTTCAGCAAGTACAGCCATGGCAGGCACTGTTTTAGGCACTTCAACTAATGAGAGCCAGCGTAATGCAGGACGCATTTTACCGGGTATAGGTGTAACACTTGTACCGGTTAAAGAAGCTGTAACCTCCAACAGACAGTTTGATCAAAATTCAGCTTCGCAGGTAAGAAGCAGCATCAAGCGCCTTGAATATTTAATAAGTGACAATATTCTGATTGGTGAAAAAGATCCTGATATTATTTCTAAAACTACACGATTACGTAATGAACTGAAGCAAATTCAAATTCAACTCATTGATATTCCCTTGGAAGAATTAGATACTGTAAGTCCTGAAGAAGCACGTAAGTACTTTGATGATCCCAAAGTGAACAAAAAGTACAGAGTACGTAAGAAATAAACTTTACTTACAGCCTTCTTTTCTTCTTGTATCAATGATGTATTGAATTTTCCAAACACCATTGTGCCTTACCAGTTGAAAAGAATTAACTCCGCAATGACTAAAACTGCCTTTAAAATAAAATTCATAGGGCGTCCACACACTGGCCATGGGCCCATCTATATGTACAGCGCCAAATGAAATACGTTCATCTGCATCTCCTTTACCCAATTTGCTGATGCTGGAGCCAAACATTGAAACATCATCAGTTCGCACAAAAGTTTGACCTTCTTTATTTCGTGTTATGGTTTGTAAAACCGCAGTTGGTGAAAACACCTGACTGAGAGCAACACTATCAGCATTTCGCATGGCAGTAAACATCTCATTAATTACCGTTTTTACTGAATCTTCTGTGCTTTGTGCGTTTACGGAACTGAAAACTGCTATAAGTAACGTAAAGGCAAGTAATCGTTTCATCCTTTTTGTTTTTAGTGTTGCAAAATAGAAGTTTCAAACACTGAACAATTTGAAAAATTATGAGCGGCAAAAAAAAACCGGCTGTTTAGCCGGGGCTCAAAATTTAATAGCCTAATAATTTCAGCATACTTTGTGCAGTTTGCTCTTTGGCATAAACCCAGTCAACCAGCTTTCCGTTTTTATCATGACCCACAATTACATGTTTAGGAGATGGTATCATACAATGTTTAATGCCTCCATAACCGCTTATCTGATCCTGGTAAGCTCCGGTATGAAAGAAACCCACATACAGAGGCTCTGTACTGTTGCCGTTAAGCTTTGGAAGAAATACTTCATTAATATGTTCTTCTGAATCGTAATAATCATGACTGTCACAGGTTATTCCTCCCAAAACCACACGCTGGTATTCATTATCCCATTTGTTAATGGGCAGCATTAGAAATTTTTCACCAATGCCCCAAGTATCGGGCAGTGTGGTAATGAAAGAGGAATCAATCATATACCAGTTTTCACGGTCGTTTTGCTCTTTTTGACCAAGCACACTGTAAATATGTGCCATACTCTCCCCTACTGTAAAACTGCCAAACTCTGTATAAATATTGGGCATAGGTACTCCCGCTTTTTTACATTGCTTTTTAATGGTACCCACAATTTCATTAATCATGAATTGATAATCATATTCAAATCCCAGTGAATGCTTGATGGGGAACCCACCGCCGATATTGATAGAATCAAGTTCGGGACAAATTTTGCGGAGCTGGCAATACAGGTTTACAATCTTGCTCAGTTCACTCCAGTAATAAATATCATCTTTAATGCCCTTATTCAAAAAAATGTGCAGCATCTTTAATTGAAAGCGATCTTCATTACCTTCAATTTTATCTACATAAAACTCAAGGATATCTCTTGCCCGCACACCTAATCTGGAAGTATAAAAGGGAAACGTAGGTTCTTCTTCAGCAGCTACACGAATACCAACTTTAAAAGGAACTTTTACTGTTTTTTTTAACTGTTGCAGTTCATCTTTATTATCAAGCACCGGTATTACATTCTTAAACCCTGTGTTGAGCAGTTTAGCAATACGCTGGATATAGCTTTTTTGTTTGTACCCATTACAAACTATCTGAATATCCTTTGTGATTTTTTTCTTTTGATACAGCTTGTTAATAATTTCTATATCGTAAGCAAAAGATGTTTCCAGATGAATATCATTTTTCAAAGCTTCTTCTACTACAAAAGAAAAGTGACTGCTCTTGGTGCAGTAGCAATAAAAATATTTGCCTTCGTAGCGATGTTTTTTCATGGCGATGTCAAACATCTTTTTAGCTTTTTTTATTTGCATACCAATTTTGGGCAGATACGTAAGCTTCATAGGCGTGCCATATTTATCAATCAAAGCTTTTACATCCACACCGTTAAACTGGAGATAACCATCTTTTGTTTCAAAACCATCCTGGGGAAAGTTGAAAGTTTGCTGTACCAGATCAGCATACGTATTATTGCTCATTTGATAGGGAGCGTTGTCTCTTGCCAAAGTTGAAATAGATTTAGATTGCAAACTTATTGGAAAAAAAGAAAAGTGCGGGTGAAGTTTTTGAGTTTGGGCATTGTTGTTTAAAAGGTACAGTAGCCGGAAGTCAATAAATTAAGAACATAAACATAAACATGAACTGTCAGGACACTTTGGTTTTCTACCCAAGGTTAGAATTCATACTAAAACGTCTCGGCAAGATGCCGTACGAAAATTTAAACATACTGCGCAAAACGGACGCCCTTTGCATTACTACAGGAAAAATAAAAAAGTCCCGCCTTGCGGCAGGACTTTCTATTGTATCTTATAATGATTATTTCACTGAAGCTACCAGCTTTTTAAAGCTTTCAGGTTCGTTCATTGCTAAATCAGCAAGTACTTTACGGTCGAGATCAATATTTTTTACTTTGAGTTTGTTGATGAACTCAGAGTACGTTAATCCCTCTTCTCTTACAGCAGCGTTAATACGGGCAATCCAGAGACGACGGTATTCTCTCTTCTTTAATTTACGGCCCACATAGCTGTAGGTTTGACCTTTTTCAACTACGTTTTTGGCAACGGTATATACATTTTTACGTTTTCCGTAAAAACCTTTAGCGGCTTTTAAAACTCTTTTGCGGCGTGCTTTTGAAGCAACTGCATTTACTGAACGTGGCATATCTTAATGTTTTTAATTTTTTGAAAATTGGTTTACTGATGTGCGGCTTATTTAAGACGCAATAAACGTTTTACAAAATCAACATGAGATTTTGCCACTGTACCATCAATACGCATATTACGCTTGCGCTTTTTTGACTTTTTAGTGAGAATGTGACGTTTGAAACTTTTTTGGTGTGTAATTTTTCCGGTGGCCGTTACTTTAAAGCGTTTTTTGGCACTGGAGTTTGTTTTTACCTTAGGCATTGTTATGCTCTTTAAGATGACACCCTGATGGCGGCACCGCACGGGCGGTACTCTTATGGAGCCGGTTGGGCAATACCAAACTTTACAGATAGTTGAGTTTGGGGGTGCAAATGTAGGTAAATACTCCTGAAACCTGCGATTTAAATGGCATTTTTTTGGAATTTATAGTTAAAAAAGGTCAATTTCTACCTACCTGTATGTGTTATTGACGATAAGTAGACCTGTTTCTAACTTGTATTAAAATTTCAAAACTTAACCCTGTAAAATTAATACAAATGAAAAAAGTTCTGTTTTTGATTGCCTTTGTGTTTTGCCTGCTGCCGGCAGTGGGGCAATTGAACCCACTTCAAAGAGCAAAAGAAAGAGCAAAACAAAAAGCACAGCAAAAGATTGATCAAAAAGTGGATGAAAGCGTCGACAAAGTGATGGACCCCGCTCTTGATCCCAAGAAAAAAAACGCAGGAAAAGACAGTACTAAAAACAAAAAAGCAGGTGCTGCAAATAATGAGCAGGATGATGCAACCGGCAGCAGTAATGCAAGACCATCCCTTCAAACTTACAGCAAGTTTGATTTTGTACCGGGCGAAAAAGTAATTGTACTTGAAGATTTTACCAAGGACAATATTGGTGATTTTCCCGATAAATGGAATACGAATGGCAGTGGAGAAATTGTAACTGTAAATAAAACAGATGGACGTTTTTTAATGACTAAAAAAGAAGTGGTAATGTATCCGGAATGGGTAAGAAACCTGCCTGATAATTTTACATTGGAGTTTGATTTAATGTGTACTGACAAATTCAGTTTTTACAGCGGATGGTTTATAGTAGGTGTAACATCCAATACAGACATTGGTAGAGAATTTAAAAGCTTTGCAAAGTTTGGTGACGGAAGAATGGATAACGGAGGTGGATTTGAAATTGCTTTTCACCCTGAAAATGCCGGCGGACAGCAGGGAATAACAAGTGCCTACAGTTCTTTTAACAGACAGGAAGTGCTGAGAAATGAAGCAGACCAAAATCAATTAATGGTGCCTGAAAGAACTTTCTGCCATATTTCTATTTGGCGGCAAAAAGGAAGAGTACGTGTGTACATGAATGATAAAAAAGTATGGGATTTGCCAAAACTGGTAGCTGATGGTTTAAAACTGAATTCCATTTATTTCAGAAATGATGGCGGCCATGATGAGAATGATGCCTTTTACATTGGTAACTTAAGAGTGGCCGTTGGAGCTCCTAATACACGAAATAAACTCATCACCGATGGCAAATTTGTAACCAGAGGAATTTTGTTTGATGTAAACAGTGATAAAATAAAGGCAGAATCTTATGGTGCCATTAAAGATATTGCCAATGTGCTCAAAGAAAATGGAGAAGTCAAAGTAACAATCATTGGCCACACAGACAGCGATGGTGACGAAGCAAAAAATCTTGAGTTATCTAAAAAACGTGCTGAGGCGGTAAAACAATTTTTAGTTAAAGAATTTGGTATTGATGCAGGCCGTATGACAGCGGATGGCAAGGGGGAAAGCCAACCAACTGACAGCAATACTACACCAGAAGGCAAAGCAAATAACCGCAGGGTAGAATTTATAAAGCAATAACCAACAACAAATAAAAGAAGCCATTCAGATGAAATGACTTCTTTTATTTAATGAGGCTATCAATGCGGGTTTTTGCTTTCTGCTCAAATTCACCGATGCTTATTTTTTGCTCCAGTAAATCAATTTCACTGTTCATGACCTGAATAGCTAATGCCAGTTGCAGTTTATAATCTTTTAGATCTTCATCCAGGTGCTGTGCATCTTTTGCTGCCACATCTTTACGCAGCAGATCCACATCAAACAAAAGGTTTTCCCTTATCACATTAAACTGTTCATGTGTTTTAGGATGCAATACTTCTGATAACAACTCCGTTCGTACCGTTTGTGTAAAGAAAGGTGGCATTTCGAGGTAGTAATATTTTTGCCGTTGCGATTGCGCCAGTGTATCTGTAACCAAGTCAATAGCCTTGGCCCTGTTAATGAGCCATTGCATTTCTTCTTTACTGGCTTCCAGCACTTTTACAGTGAGTTTGCGTTTATCGCTGGCGGCTGCCAAATCAGTGAAATACAAACCGGCAATAATACCAACAAAAGTACCCACAAGCGAAAGTATATAACCAAATGCATCAGGATATTTTTGTCTGAATGATGAGAACAAAGGAAGAAATAAAACAAACGGAATACAGCACAGAACAATAACAAACCATAAAGGCATAATGCAGTAATTTAATTTGAAAGTGATTGTAAAACAGGTTGAACAAAAATAAAAACTCTGTCAGAATTTAAACAGGCATCTTTGTTTTTTAAGTGTTTCTATATTTTATAATGTTGAATAAAAGTAACAGCATTCATCATATCATCATGTAAAACACGGTCTTGTTTTACAAATGCCACTTGTTTTCTAAAAGCACGAATCACCTCTTCTACTCTTTCTGAACTGTGTGCCGGTCTTCTGAAATCAAGTGCCTGTGCTGCACTCATTAATTCAATGGCCAAAACTTTCTCAGCATTTTGAAGCACCCGATAAGCTTTTGTAGCTGCATTGGCACCCATGCTCACATGATCTTCCTGATTGTTTGATGATGATATGGAATCAACACTGGCAGGTGTACAGAGTTGTTTATTTTCACTTACAATACCTGCCGCTGTGTATTGGGGAATCATAAAACCGCTGTTGAGCCCGGCCTCTTTTACAAGAAATAACGGAAGCCCTCTTTGTCCGCTGATGAGTTGATAGGTTCTGCGTTCACTGATATTGGCAAGTTCGCTCATGGCAATTGAAAAATAATCGAAAGCCAGTGCTAAAGGCTGACCATGAAAATTTCCGCCGCTTACAATTAAATCTTCATCAGGAAATACATTGGGGTTATCTGTAACAGAATTGATTTCACGCATAAATACATCCCTTACATGAGCCACTGCATCTTTAGTAGCACCATGCACCTGAGGTATACATCTGAAACTGTAGGGATCCTGTACCTGTTGTTTTTTTTGCGCAGCTATACCACTTCCTTTTAAAATAGATTGCAGTGTTTGAGCGGTATGTATTTGCCCTGCATGTGGTCTTATTTGATGAATTTTTTCATGGAGTGGTTCACTTACACAATCAAACGCATCGTATGAAATGGCAGCAATCATATCAGCCCACTTGATTAATCGCTCTGCCTGCACTAAACAATACAAACCATAGGCACTCATAAACTGTGTACCATTGATGAGTGCTAATCCTTCTTTACTTTTCAATCGGATAACGTCCCAGTTCAATTGCTGCAATATTTCCTGTGCAGTTAATCTTCTGCCTTTATAATTTACTTCACCTTTGCCTATTAATGGTAAACTTAAATGGCTCAAAGGTGCTAAATCGCCGCTTGCTCCCAATGACCCCTGTTGATAAATAACGGGCAGCACTTCTGCATTATGCATATCCATCAACCGTTTAACCGTGGCAATCTGTACACCACTGTAACCATAACTCAATGATTTTATTTTAAGCATGAGCATGAGCTTAACAATTACAAGAGGCACTTCATCTCCCATTCCACAGGCATGGCTCATGAGCAGGTTGTTTTGCAACTGTTCCAATTGATCATCACCTATAGTTACGTTTTGTAAAAAGCCGAAGCCGGTGTTAATACCATAAAAAGGTGTATCAGTAGCTGCTACTTTCTTATCCAGGTAATTTCTGCAGTGTTCAATCTTTGTATGTGCACGAAAGGTAATGGATACAAACTGTGAAAACTGAAGATAATTTTGTACTTCTTCAAACGTAAGTTCCTGTTCATCCAGCGGCAGATAATTGTAATCAGTCATAATAAGGGCAATCGTTGAAAACGAATGTAGGAAAAACAACGCAAGTAACAGGTATGATGTGAGCACTAAGATTGAAGAGTTTCTTACTTTGCAGGATGAAAATAATTTTTACAGTCCTGCTTTGTTATTTCATTACTTTTTCATCAGCACAAACAATTCAGCTGCTGGATAGTAACAATGCTATTTCCATTCGTGGGTTATGCACCGTTGATGATAATATCATTTGGGCAAGTGGCAGCAGGGGAACAGTGGCACGCTCCATCAACGGAGGTAAATCATTTGAATGGATAAAAGTTAAAGGATACGAACAAAGAGACTTTCGTGATATTGAAGCATTTGATAAAAATACAGCCATCATTATAGCAGTGGATACGCCTGCCATCATTCTTAAAACTATTGATGGGGGTATTACCTGGAAAAAGGTATTTGAAGATAAACGGGCAGGTATGTTCCTCGACGCTATGAGTTTTTGGAACAGTAACAGTGGTATTGTTGTGGGCGACCCAATAGACGGAAAACTATTTATTGCAAGAACATTTGATGGCGGCACAACATGGCGGGGATTACCACAAGCTAATTATCCGGCAGCAGAAAAAGGGGAAGCCATGTTTGCTGCAAGCGGCACCAATGTTGCGCTGCTCAATAAACAGGAGGCCGTGTTTGTAACAGGCGGGGCGTTATCAAGACTGTTTATTCGTGATGAAAAAATTGTATTGCCCATCATACAGGGGCAGGAATTTACCGGTGCTAATTCTATTGCAGTATATGACGAAAAAAATATGGTAATTGTGGGAGGCGATTTCACAAAGGATACCGGCCGTTTTCAAAATTGTATTATTATAAGAGACAAAGGAAGAACGTTCATCAGCCCGGTAACGCCACCTTTTGGCTACAGGAGCTGTGTAAGTTTTATTAGTAAACAACATTTGATTACATGCGGTACTACCGGTGTGGATATAAGTGAAGACGGTGGTATGAACTGGCGAAATATTTCCCTTCAAAGCTTTCATGTAGTACAAAAAGCAAAGAAAGGAAAAGCTGTATTTCTAGCCGGTGCCAAAGGAAGAATTGCAAAGCTGAGTTGGTAAATATTTTTCATTTAAACGGTTGGTGAACACCTTTCGGCTGAAATACAGGCGCCTGACTCTGGTTGAATTTTTCTTGTATTCATTTCAATAAAAAACCGCCCGTAAATACAGACGGTCGGATTTGATTAAACTGCTTATGGACTGAATAATTACTTCTTTAGCATAATTGTACCGAGTTTCACTTCACGGTTGCCTACCTGGATATTTTTAATCACCGTATCCCGATAGCCATTAGCGGTTGCGTTAATTTGTAAATCAACAGTACCGGCTTTAATACCACGAATTTTAAATTCGCCATAATCATCATCAGGCAGCGCAATAAGTGTTTGTCCATTGCCGCTGATAGAAACAATTGCTTTTGCTTCTTTTGGCAGCACTTTTCCTTCAATGCGCCCGTCATGATCGTTATCAAATGTGCGAATACGTGGCCGCAGTTCAAATTGATTGTTATTAATGCGGATAACGGAACCGCAAGCATCAAAGTCAATATGGATTTTAAACGAACCGGGACTGATTTCAGCAATATCATCTATATCAATGATTACTTCAGGCTTTTTTAATGTGAGCGGATAGGTTACATTATCTACCACAACCGTATTACCACTATCCAGTGTGATGCGCAGCTTTTTAATTTCACCTGTAGTAACAAAGCCCTGAGCCAGCAATGTATCCACACCATTTCTAAAGTTGAGGATATTGTAAATACCCGCACGAATCTGCAATGTTTCCCAAAACTCCCGTTCTACCCCATTGCTATCCACTTCAATTTTTACCTCCACCTTTTGAATGTTGATGTTTACTGCCTGAAAGTTTACAGGATTGTCCGTTAAGTAAATCTGCAACTTTTGTTTTCCTTTTACTTCACTACCTTCTTTTTTACAACCCATCAGCAGCAGCATTAGGATAGCAGCTACGGGTATTACAATTTTCAGAATTGTTTTCATGATGTTAAGTTTTTGATGAGAAAATGGAATCATGAATCAAAAGTAGCAGGGCGTTTTACGTGACAAGTGGGAATAAAACTGAAGGGGAAATTCTATGTACTGAATGAGAAATTTTCTGCTTAAACAAAAAACTGGATACTGCAGTTCCTGTCAGCAAATTGTCATCTTCCTGCTAAAAAAAATATGAAAATGTGGAAGAATGGTGTGTTTTGCATCAAATCTTCACGCATCTTTACAGCTAAATTTTTTGTACGTATGAAGCAAATTTTGATAGTTTTTGTTACCATTCTCTCCGGCCTCTATGTATCAGCACAGAATTCTGTAAAAGAAGATGCATTGAAAGGCTGGCATTTGAAAGACAAGAGTAAAGATGGATTTTACGGCATCAGCCTGGAGCAGGCTTATGAATTTTTGAAGGATAAAAAAAGCACAACCATTATAGTTGCAGTTATTGACAGTGGCATTGACACCCTGCATGAGGATCTGAAACCTGTACTATGGAGAAATCCCAAAGAAATTCCCGGCAATGGTATTGATGATGATAAAAACGGATATATAGATGATGTTTATGGCTGGAACTTTCTGGGTGGTAAAGATGGGCGCAATGTAAAAGAAGAATCATATGAAGCCGCCCGATTGTATCATGCACTTAAAACCAAATACAGCAGCGATGTAGATGAAAGCAAATTATCAGCAATAGAAAAAGAAGAATACCGCATCTTTAAAAAGGCAAAAGAAGATATTGAAAACAGTGCTACAGATGCACAATCACAAATTTTATTTTTACGCAATCTGTATAAACAATCTACAGCAGCAGATTCAGTTCTTAAAACAGGATTTAAGAAAGAATATAACGGCAATGAGCTTGTTTCATTTAAACCTGGCAATTCAAAAGAAACAAATGCAAAAGCTACGATGCTTACTTTATTTAAAGCTTTTGAAATGATGGATGCTCCCAACACTACCATTATGAAGGAGTTTGGAGATTATTATAACGGACAGGAACGTAAAGCTGAAATGCTTGATAATGCACCAAAAAACTTTCGTGCAGAAATTGTAAAAGATAATTACAATGATTTTAATGATCGTTTCTATGGCAATCCTGATGTGATGGCCAGTACACCCATGCATGGTACCCATGTGAGCGGCATCATTGCAGCAGCACGCAACAATGGTATAGGTGTGGATGGCGTGGCAAACAATGTGCGCATCATGACCATTCGTGCTGTGCCTGATGGTGATGAGTTTGATAAAGACATAGCTCTCGCCATTCGTTATGCGGTAGATAATGGTGCCAAAATCATTAACATGAGCTTCGGTAAAAGCTTCTCACCGCAAAAAAAGTGGGTAGATGATGCAGTGAAATATGCGTTGAGCAAAGGTGTATTACTGGTGCATGCAGCAGGTAATGATGGAAAGAATGTAGACAGCACTGAGAACTTTCCCAATCCAATATATGCTGATACAAAAATGCGTGCACCTAATTTTATCACCGTAGGTGCAAGCGGCGATCCCAAAACAGGTGGCCTTGCAGCAGATTTCAGTAATTATGGTAAAAGAGAAGTGGATGTGTTTGCACCGGGTGTAAAAATTTATTCTACACTGCCCGGCGGTACAACCTATGGATTTCAACAGGGTACCAGTATGGCCAGTCCGGTAGTGGCAGGTCTTGCAGCGTTAATCCTCTCCTATTATCCTGAACTTACGCCGGAGCAATTAAAGTATTGTATTACAAAAGGTGCACAGGTACAAACAATAGAGGTGAAGAAGCCTGGCAATCCTGAAGAAACAGTTGCATTTAATATGTTAAGTGAATCCGGAGGTTTGATCAATGCTTATGAATCCATGAAGATTGCAGCTACATTAAAAGGCGAACGCAGTACACAGGCACCGGTTACGCCCAAGCCTGCACCCAAACCTAAAGTGAAACGAACAAAAAAAGGATAAATAAAAAAAGTTCTGCCCACGTGCAGGACTTTTTAATTTTAATCAACTAAAAAAGGAATAATGGCCAAACCTTTAACAACCGATCATCCACCTTACTTCAGTAAATATATAGATCTGATTGCTGAAGAAGATGTACAAAAAGCATTTGATGCGCAGCAACTGCAATTAGCATCCATGTTGAATGAACTGCCTGAAGCAAAAGCGGATTATGCGTATGCAGATGGAAAATGGACAGTAAAACAATTGCTGCAGCACATCATTGATACTGAGCGCATTTTTGCATACCGAGCCTTGTGGATAGCACGTCAGGCAAATGTGCCGCTTCCGGGCTTTGATGAAAATGCATTTGCAGAAGTTGCTGATGTGAGTAACAGAAGTTTACAGGACTTGAAAAATGAATTCATTTCAGTGCGCAGCAGTTCTCATTTTTTATTCAGCAGTTTTAGTGCTGATGATTTGAAGCGGCGTGGCATTTCAAACACAAAAGAAATTACGGTGAATGCAATTGGTTTTATCACATTGGGGCATTTGATTCATCATTACAATGTTTTAAAGGAAAGGTATTTGTAATAGTAGGCTGATACCACGTCGGCCGGGTGAAATGAATTCTGCTATTGGTTTTACATAGAGTATGAAATTTCGAAACTCCGTCTGACGGGGATTTTGAAAAAGGACAATCCCGACCACGTGGTCGGGATTGATGTTATTTTTCGCTGAGCGAAAAAAATCTGCAAACCTGTAAGCCGGATTCTGTCGTGGGCTATCATTTATCTGCCTCACCATTTACACGATGAGTTCAATCTGCCTACCCATCATCCCGCCTGCTCCGCATTCGGGCAGGCATTGAGCGGGCCGCTCTCAAGCGATGATTTACATGGCATTTCAGCACCTTAGGTTTACCCTACTGTAATGTTACCACTACAATTTGTGAGCTCTTACCTCACATTTTCACCCTTTCCCCGCCGTAGCGGGGTGGTTATTTTCTGTGGCACTATCTGTTGGCACATTGCTGTACCACCCGGCTCTTCACCGGAAGGCTGCCCTTTGCTGTCCGGACTTTCCTCCTTAATAAATTAAAGCGATAGCCGGGTTTGCAGTGGGTAAAGATAGATAAAATAAATTTCCTTGAATTTCGGTCAGACGGGGACGTCAGACGTATCCTGTAAATCAATACTCAAAAAATACCTCCGTAGCTCCATAGCCATACAAGGGATGAAATTGATTCACAAAACTCTTTACTTCTTTTTTATTACGTAAGCGTTCATGTATTTCATTTCTCAGTACACCTTCACCTACACCGTGTATAATGATGAGTGATGGTTGCCAATGCAATAGTGCCAACTCATAGTATTTTTCAAATTCTTTTAATTGTATAGAAAGAATTTCAAAGTTGTTGAGCCCTTTCCAGTGATTGGAGATTTTTTCAATGTGCAAATCAATAACGCTTCGGGCAGGAGGAATGTGCTGCCTGGCGGTTCCTGCATCATAAATTTTATATCCTGCTCCTGAAAGTTTACGCATGTCAAATTTCTCTTCTTCCACTTTATCAGGATAAGTTTCCATGAGCAGATAAGATAGTGTAGCTTCCTGCTTTAATAATAACTCTTCAATGCGTTTGAAAAGTTGCCTGGGTTTTATTTTAAAAGAAGCCTCTGTATAATCGGCTTTCCTTTTGTCTTTTGGGTTGAGTTCAAATTCAAAATCAAAACGTGGAGAATCGTTGAGGTCTTCCAGGGGCACATCGTGTATATAAAAATCACTGTAGGGTAAGAGTTCATTCTTTAACTCAAAATCAACAGTGCCTTCAAAACGCAGCCAATAGGTGAAGTGATAAGAAGCGGCCGTATTGTTTACCAGATAAATTCTGAAATAATCCACCACATCATCATCAAACACATCTTTATCAAACACAGGCAATAATGAGATCCAGATGCCTTCCCCCACATTGTATTGTTTGATGGTGCTGCCTTTTTCTTTTTTGATATTTTCTACATACTGTTTGGGCTTGGGTGGCTCAGGTTTTTTTTGAGTAAACCGTTTGAAGTAAGGATATTCTATTTGGTCGGCATACACGGGAAATTGCACCCCGCCCACATCTACTGTTACCATTTTTTTATTGATAATATCCACCACTTCGCCTTCTTCATTGGAATGGATGAGTAATACTTTATCGCCTACCTGGAATTTCATGCGGCAAAGATACGGCCGCAACCATCTTCCCCAAAGGGGAAGAGTCTGCTCACAACCCATGCAGTTCATCCTCACTTTACCTGAGGGAAGGCTGCTCTCAAATTGGTATGGGAATGAGGGTGAAGCCCAAAAAAACCGCTTCATTAAAAGCGGTTTACAGTTGATTGTTTTAAGCTACTCCCACTTATGTTTATGCGGACGTTCATCACTATGTGTACGCATCCAATCATCAAAGCTGAGTTTGCCACTGCCTTCAATAGCAAACAGTACCAATAAAAAGAGAATGATGATGGACAGCCATAATTCAGCATTGGCCTGCAAGGCCCCTCCCTGGAGATTCACTAAGAAAATAGCGCCCAGCAATACTGGAATCAATACAATACAAACGGCTCTTGTGAGCAATCCAAACAAAATCATGGCACCGCCCAGCAGGTTAGCAAATACTACCAGATGTACAGCAATACCCAAACCTCCTGCTCCCAAAAATCCACTTTTTGACATGGTTTCAGTAAGCGGCTGCATGTTGTTAATGAATTGAATTCCTTTTAAGAAAATAACAAGGCCCAATGCAATGCGTACGAAATCGAGCCACTTGGGGTGATGTGTATCGCCCCATTTTTCCAATCGGTTGATAACATTCATAATAGTAAGTTTAATTAGTTTAACAAGCAGAGAAAAGGTACAAACTAAAAACCGGTTTTGCAAATTGTGTTTTGCAGATAGTTAATAAGGTTCAACTGTATTGTACATATCAGTATACGTATTAATGAAGGTCAGCTACTTAAATGCTTTTGATCAGCTTTCAGCAATTGATTGATTTGGAAATTTGCCTGTTCACATCAACCAACTGAAATCTAAAAATTATACAGTTATGGAAAAGAAATATTTCGTTAATGTAAAACACGTTGACAATCGATTGAAAATTTTTCTCAATGGAGAAAATGTATGGGACAGCGGTATTGTTCATGGCGACCCTTCTATGAATGAACTCATTGAAATTACTGACCAATTGAACCAAAACCGTGAGCACACCAGCGAATTAATTTTTGAAGGATTTAATGATGATGTAACGGTTAACGGCGAACACAGCGAAGCTGTAAACCCCTGGCACTTTCATTACAGAGTAATTGAACGCATCTTTGACAGTCACGGTACCTTTACAGAAGAAACTGATTTACTGGAACCCTTTGACCAAAAACATTTATCAAAGCCCAATATCAGGGCAATGGATAACGTATATCAAATTGTGGCGGCTGGCGAAGGATTTAAAGTAATCAATAATACATTGACCCAGCAATTTGCTATCTGAAAGTACAACAACCCTTAATTATAAAACCAAAACAAAAAAGCTGTTGCATCATTTGAGTGCAACAGCTTTTTACTTATCCGTGTATTATTATTAAGATGATAATTTACTTTTATTGTAACCGTAAATAAAATAGATAACCAGGCCCACTCCCATCCACACAAAAAACCAAAACCAGCTGGCTACCGGAATTTCAATCATCAGATACAAACAACTCAAGGCACCAAGTACAGGAATTAAAGAATATTTTCTGATAGAGGTATAAACTGTTACTACTAAGGCAATCAATAAGAAGATAAGAAATAAAATTTCCTGATGGGCTTCGTTTGCGATATTAGTTATAGCATCACTTACTCTTGTGCGAAATAAATAAATAAAAATAGCAAGAATAGCAGGCATTATGTATTGCCCGTTTATATAAGGCAATTTAAACTTACCTGCACCTGCGTTTTGAATTTTAGGTAAAAACAAAACTCCTAAACACACTAATACAAACGCAAACAAAGTACCGATGCTGGTTAAATCTGTCATGATGGATGAAGGCAGCACCAATGCCGGTATTGCAACCATTAAACCTGTTACGATTGTGGCAAAAGCAGGTGTTTGATATTTTGGATGAATCTTTGAAAAGCGTTTGGGTAACAAGCCATCACGGCTCATGGTCATCCAGATGCGTGGCTGCCCTAATTGAAATACCAACAATACAGAAGTAGTTGCCACCACAGCACTGATGCTGATGATATAGCCAATCCACTTCAAACCGATTTTATCAAATACATAAGCTAAAGGGTCATCTACCTTCAGCTCGCTGTAATGTACCATACCTGTTAATACCAATGCAATTAAGATATAAAGTACTGTACAAATGAGCAGGGCATACATCATGCCTCTTGGCAAATCTCGCTGTGGATTTTTACATTCTTCAGCAGTGGTACTGATGGCATCAAAACCAATATAGGCATAAAACACTGCGCTCACACCTTGCAACACACCTGTAAATCCATTAGGCATAAAGGGATTCCAGTTTGCCGGATTTACATAAAAGAACCCGATAATGATAACAAAGATGATAACGAATATTTTAAACACTACCATGGCATTGGCACTTTTTTTACTTTCCTTAATGCCCACATACGTAAGCATGGTTATCAAACACACAATGATAAAAGCGGGAAGGTTTAAAAACAGCCTGGTACCCATTAACTCCGGTGCACTGTTAAATCCGCTGATGATGGATTGCATATCAGACGTCATAGCAACGCCTTTGGCAATTTCTTCATTTACTTTTGATAATGATTCGCCGGCTGCAGTGCCGTTTGTTGTGAGCCAAAAAGGCAAATGAATATTCAATCCCTGCAGGAGATTATTAAAGTAACTGCTCCAACTGATAGCTACTACAATATTGCCAATTGCATATTCCAGAATCAAGGCCCAACCGATAATCCATGCAACCAATTCACCAAAGCTCACATATGCATAGGTATAAGCGCTGCCGCTTACCGGTATGCGACTTGCAAACTCTGCATAACACAATGCTGAAAAACCGCAGGTAACTGCAGTAATCACAAATAATAATGAAACACCGGGCCCGCCATGAAAAGCAGCCGAACCAATTGTTGAAAAAATTCCTGCACCAATTACTGCAGCAATACCAAGAAAAGTAAGATCACGTACGTTCAAAACTTTGTTGAGATTGCTGCCATGTCCTTCTTCAGGAATATCTTTAAGAATCTGATCAATCTTTTTTGTGCGGAATAAACTCTTGCTCATGCAGTCGGTATTTAGAAAGGTTCAAAATAGGGAAAAATAGGGAAAGCACAAGCAGGTGATTGCAACTAATAGTCTCTTTGTATTAAAAACTTTGCCAATTGCATCAGCGGTTCTTTTCGTTTGCTCATTACTGCAATAGCATCTAAATGCTCCATGGCTTTTTCAAAATATTCATTTTTCAATTGTAAAGCCCAGGCATCTACACCTGCATTCTTAAAAATGGTAAGTACCTGTTCTACTTTATCTGCAGGGTTTGATTGTAAAAGCTGTTGTAATTTTTCTTTATCTGCTGAAGATGCCGTTTCCAGCGCATGAATCATGAGGAAGGTTTTCTTATTCGCCAGGATATCACCCCCCACCTGCTTTCCAAATTTTGAAGGATCACCAAACGCATCTAAATAATCATCCTGAATTTGAAAAGCAATACCAAGATTTTTACCAAATTCATACAAATGATCACGGTTGCCTTTACTTGCGCCACCAATAATGGATCCGAGTTTTAAACTGGCTGCCAGCAATACCGATGTTTTCAACGTAATCATCTCTACATATTCATGCAGACTCACTGTTTGTTTTTGTTCAAAGTCCATATCCAGTTGCTGGCCTTCACAAACTTCTAATGAAGTTCGGTTAAACAAGGGTAATACTTCCTGTAATAAACCGGGCGCAACAGAGGATAGTTTTACGTAAGACTGAACTAGTGTAGCATCACCCGCCAGCAAAGCAGTAGGTTCGCCATATTTGATATGAACCGTTTGCATGCCCCTGCGTAAGGGTGCTTTATCCATAATATCATCATGAATTAAACTGAAATTGTGAAAGAGTTCCACTGCTGCAGCTACATGATAAGCATCTTCTTTAATGTCATCAAACAGTTCATTTCCCATCAATACACATACAGGACGCACACGCTTGCCACCAATGCCCAAAATATATTGAGCCGGATCGTAAAGTGTAGATGGTGAAACCGGAAATTGCCTCACATTAAAGTAGTCTTCAAATTTTTTAAGTAATTCCTCAAACGAATTCATATCTATCTTTTCTTTCTTTTTTTCTGCCCGAATTGTTTCGGACTGCTTTTTTTATTCTTTGGGTGTTTAAAGGGTACAGCTCCGTTAGTTCTCACTGTTGGCAATGCGTTCGGTACTACAAGTTCATAATCCAACTGACGTTTTTCCAGATTTGCAGCTACCACTTTGATCCGTACCTTCTCGCCTATACGGAATGTTTTACCGCTTCTTCTTCCCACCAAACAATAATCTTCTTCAATGTACCGGAAATCATCCAGTTCACTAATGGAAAATAAACTAACAAGTCCCTCGCATTTATGTTCAACCGTTTCAACCCAAAATCCAAAACTGGCCACACCGCTCACAACGCCGTCAAAATCTTCACCCAGGTACTCACTCATATATTCCACCTGTTTGTATTTGTTGGCAGCACGTTCTGCTTCCATTGCTGCCCGTTCACGCTCACTGCAATGACGGCATTTTTGTTCCATTTTTTTATCAATCTGCGGAGCGCCATCAAGGCATTGCTGTAAAATACGATGTACTATAACATCAGGATAACGACGTATAGGCGAAGTAAAATGACAGTAGTGTTCAAAACCCAAACCATAGTGACCAATATTTTCTGCGGTGTAAACTGCTTTGGCCATGGTACGTATGCCCAGCGTTTCCAATACATGCTGCTCCGGTTTGCCCTGCACATCCTTCAACAACTGATTAAACGAGGCTGCAATTTTTTCGGGCGATGAGTTGTCAAACTTATGTCCGTATTTTTTGGCAAAAGAAATAAAGGGTAATAATTTCTCTTCATCCGGTGTATCATGTACACGGTAAGGAAATGGAACAGGTTTATCTTTTACCTGAATACTTCCTATATATTGCGCCACATATTTATTAGCCAGCAACATGAATTCTTCAATAAGCTGATGCGATTCTTTACTTTCTTTAACAGTAATACCAACAGGCTTTTTATTTTCATCAAGTACAAAACGAACCTCCTGTGATGAAAAGTTAATGGCTCCTTTTTTGAAACGATCCTTCCGCATCTTTTGGGCCAGTTTATTGAGCAGTAATATCTCATCACTATGCAAGCCTTGGCCTGTTTCAATAATATGCTGTACTTCCTCGTAGGTGTAGCGATGATTGGAATGAATAATTGTTCTGCCCAGCCATACTTCTTTTATTTCAGCTTTGCTGCTCATTTGAAATACAGCAGAGAATGTGTATTTATCTTCATGTGGTCGTAGCGAACATAATTCATTACTGATTCGTTCGGGAAGCATAGGATTTACTCTATCAGGTAAATACACAGATGTTGCTCTTTCATAACCTTCCTCATCCAGTTTCATACCCGGTTCTACAAAATGACTTACATCTGCAATATGTACACCGATTTCATATAATCCATTAGTAAGTAATTTTATTGAGAGTGCATCATCAAAATCTTTTGCATCTACAGGGTCAATCGTAAATGTGAGTGTACCACGAAAATCTTTTCGCTTGAGTTCTTCATTTTTAAAAATAGTTTCAGGTAAGCGTGCTGCTTCTTCCATAGCCTCATCACTAAAACTCAGTGAAAATCCACCCTGCAGCAACAATTGCTTCATGGCAAGTTCATTCACATTTTCTCCTTTAATTATTTCCAGCACTTCTCCTTCAGGCAATCGTTTATCTTTATTCCACTCAATCAATTTCACAACTACTTTATCATTGTTTTGAGCACCGGCTGTTTTATCTGCTGCTATGTGAATATCAGGCATCGGTCGGTCGCTCTCAGGAATGAAATAAACATTATGTTTCTGAAACTGTAACCGGCCGATAAATTCAACCTGCTTACGTTCAATTATTTTGGTTATGGAGCCTTCATTTCTTCCATTGTTACTTTCTTTTGTAATGCTCACTTCTACAATATCCCCATTGAGTGCTGTATTTAAATGATGGGGACGCACCAGCACATCACGCTGCATATTTTCAACGGTTACAAAGGCCATACCACTGCGTGTAATTTCAACTGTTCCTTTATAATGGCTGTGCTTTACTGCACTTTGCTTTCTCTTTTTATCGTTTTTCTTTTTACTCATTTTGTTACTGCGTGTGTTTAAGTAGGTTTTAATTTTCGGTAGTCAAAGCTTCTTTTTTCCGGCTGAAGTTTTTAATAAACAGCACCACTGCCTCTTTCAGCTTTTTTTCTTCACCAAATAAAATTTCATGTTGTATAGGCAAAACATACAGCGGCAAATTTTCAAGTTCTGTTTGAAACTTCATTAACCGCACTGCATCTTTTTCTGTTGTGAGAATAATCTTTTGATTACTGCTTATTTTTTCAAATCGCTTTTTTATTTCCTGTAAATCATCGATAGTAAAAATATGATGATCGCCAAAACTCATACGTTCATACGTATACGTATTGTCAAGGATATATCGTTTGAGCGGTTCAATATTGGCAATACCTGTAACCAGCAGTACTTCCAGATTTTTGTGCAAGTGATAGGTTTGCTGCTTTTGTAAAATATGCTGCGGAATCCCATACTCAATAGTGCTGAAAAATAATTGCTGATGTGCCAGGGGTTTGAGTTCTCTTGTTATTTTTTGCCGGTGTTCATCTGTAAAGCCGGGTTTACATTTTGTGGCAATAATAATATCAGCCCTTTTGCTGCTTCTTATTTCATCCCGCAAATCACCAGTAGGTAAATAAAAATCATTAGTGTACAGATTATTTACATCTGTCAATAATATTGAAAAGCCGGGATTAATGGTTCGATGCTGAAAGGCATCATCCAATAAAATAACTTCCGTTTGCGGACGGTCATGAAGCAATTGAGGTACTGCTTCCACCCTGTTTTCTCCTACGGCTACTGACACCTGCGGGAACTTTGAATAAAACTGCATCGGCTCATCACCTATTTCCAACGCACCGGTTGTTTCACTGGCCAATATATAGCCCTTTGTTTTTCGTTTGTAACCACGGCTCAGCACAGCCAGTTGATATTCACTGTGAAGTAAGCGAATGAGGTATTCAATCATAGGCGACTTACCTGTACCGCCCACACTCAGGTTTCCTACACAAATCATAGGAATATTAAAAGAAACCGATTCAATAATTTTTTTATCATACATCCAGTTTCGAAACCGGATAATGACTGCATAAATCAATGCAAATGGAAGCAGTAAAAAACGTATGGATTGAAATGTAATATTAGCCAAATTCATAAATACGATGCGGTGTAACGCAATAACTTAAAGGTATATCAAATGCTGCAGAATCAATGATTTTATCTATAGCGTCAAAGTAACTGAATCCAACCTTCAAAACATCTGGCCTGCATTGTGCTAAAAATTTATCATAATACCCTTTTCCATAACCTACCCGGTGGCCCGCTTTATCAAATGCAAGCAGAGGCACCAGCACCAAATCAATATCTTTTACATGAATCAGTTCTCCTTCAACAGGTTCGGCTATACCCCATTTGTTTTTTTGAAATACAAGTTCATCTGTTAGCAAAACAGATTCTAATTCCTGTATCTCCGTATTTACTCTTGGTAATACAATCTGTACTTCAGGGTGTTGAAATTCCAGAAAATGAAGAATGGCATCTGTGGCAAATTCCTTTTTTGATTCTATAGCCATATAACTGTGTATATAATACAGAGCAGGCAATACTAATTTCTGGAACTGAATAAGTAATAAATCATCAAACCGATTTTGTTCGCTTACTGTAAGTTGCAAACGTTTTTGGGAGTAGATATGCCGAAGTTCTTGTTTAGTCATAATACAGGTTGCCACTGAACTTATATATACACAGAAGATGATCAATGCTTTTTCTTATACAAAGAAACGAAGAAGAAGCTTTTTAATTTCCGCTTACTTAGTTGCAGTGTTTACAAAAAAAGAAAATACCGTTGTACCGTAATTACGCTCTGCTTTAAAGAGCTCATAATTTTTGTAACTGTTGCGTGGTGTATGCTCCAGTACAAACCATCCATTTGGTTTCAGCAATTCTTTTACTGCAATAAGTTTTGGAATTTCATCTATTGTACCCAGCGCATAAGGCGGGCCTGCAAAAATAAAATCAAATTGCTCATTGCATTGCGCTATAAATTTAAACACATCCATCTTTACCAACCGCACATCAATATCCAGCTTTTTACACATGTTGCTGATGAAGGCGCTCATTTGTGTATCTTTTTCTACAATTGTTTGATCTGCAGCACCACGGCTTGCCAACTCATAAGTTATACTGCCTGTACCACCAAATAAATCCAGTGTTTTAATACCTTCCACTTCAATATTATTCTGAATGATATTAAAAAGACCTTCTTTGGCAATATCAGTTGTAGGCCTTGTATAAGGCATATTTGCAGGAGGTTGAAAACTTCTGCCGCCAAATTTTCCGCTTATGATACGCATGTGAGTATTCTGTCAACCAGTTGTTTGGTATGATTGGGGATATCTGATGTATTGCCGGGATAAGTAAATACCAGTTCACTATTGATTTTAAGATTTAAAATATACTGATGTAACAATTGATACAAGGCTGATTGCTGCTCCACCATGCCCTGCAACCTAACAATAACCTCATCACCCATATTCCATTGCTGTTTACAGTTCAGAACATAATACAATACATCCTGAGGTGTTTGATAGAGGCGGTGCTGCAATAATAACCACTCACCTTTATGTTCTGCAAAAAGAACTATTGAATGAAACCATATTTCAACTGTAATAACAGCTTCTTCTGCAGCAGGACGCTTCATTACCAGAGTTTCGTGATGCATCCATTGCGCATTTGCAAACTGGTGATTCAATACTGCGTATACAGCTGCATCAACATGATAAAAATTAACTGCGTTATCAGTACTATCTTTCAATGTTACTGTTTGTGCCCTGCTGCCCGTTATTAAATCAAGTAATGCAGTTTCAGTGCCTTCTTTTGCAAATGACTCAGGAATCCATGTGTTTTGAGGGGTATAATCAACAATGGTTACAGATTGAAACGATTGCACAAGCCATTCCTGTTTTGCTGTAATATCTTTTACCAAACTTTCAGTTAATGGTGTTTTAGATTCATACATAGCCCAGGCATTTACCTCCTTATTGTTACTATCGTAAACTGAAAAACTGCAAAATTCAAAACCATGCTGCACCAATAAATGAAGAGCATCAGATGCAGAGGAACGTTTATTAAAAAAGTAAACAGGATGCAGCACGGGTTGATTTTTTAAACGCTGCAAAATAGGAATAATAAGGCAGAGATAAATCACATAATTTCGCTCAAATTTTTACGAGCTTGGAAACGGCATTACCGAAGAATGATTTACGGCTGGATATTACCAATAAACAGATACTATCCATTTCATTACCCATCAGTTTATCACTACTGGTGCCTTTCTTGAATTTTACGGCCAATAATTATTTCATCAGCGGTTTGGGTGAAGAATTTCTGGGCACTGCAGGCATTACCGGTGTGTATTTTTTAGTGGTAGCTGTGGTGGGTAACGGATTAAACAATGCACTGCAGTCATTGATTGCACGCAGAGCCGGTGAAAACAGAATAAATGAAATCGGTAAATTATTTTCTCAGGGTGTACGCATTGCGGCTGTAATGGCAGCTGTGGGCATTGCACTCACTTATTTTTTAACACCATTAATTTTTCATCAAGCACTACAATCTCAAAAAGTAGATGCAAATGCGATAGAGTTTTTGAAAATCAGGGTTTGGGGACTCCCCTTTTTGTATTTATTTCAAATGGGTAATGCATTTCTTGTTGGTACCAACAATAGTAAATTTTTAATGATTGGTACGTTTTTAGAAGACGGGGCCAATATCTTTTTTGATTATAGTTTAATCAATGGTCATTTTGGATTGCCAAAGCTGGGATTTAACGGTGCAGCTTATGCAAGTGTATTAGCTGAGTTTATTGGTATGACTACAGTTTATGGATTAATTATTTTTCTGAAACTGCATAAGCGTTTTCAACTGTTCAATCATTTGCGTTACAACAAACAATTGAGCAATTTAATATTGAACATTTCTGCACCACTCATTGGACAGTTTTCCATCAGTTTGATTACATGGCTCTTATTTTATATTTTGATTGAACGCAACGGCAAACTAATTTTTCCCAATGAGCCGGAACGTGCATTGGCCATCAGTAATGTAATGCGGAATATTTTTTCGCTTACCGGTATTTTCATCTGGGCTTTTGCCAGTACAACCAATGCGATGGTGAGTAATATCATCGGACAGGGAAGAAAAGACGATGTACTCAATCTCATCAGGCGGATTGTAAAGCTGAGCTTGACGGCAACTGCGTGTATGTTTATTCTGTTTAATGTATTTGCTGCAGAGCTTCTTTCCTTTTTTCAGTTATCACCCGCTTTTGTTGATGCTGCTATTCCACCATTACGTATTGTTACAGTAGGTATGGTGTTTATGAGCTTTTCCGTTGTATGGCTCAATGCAGTTACCGGCACGGGTAATACCAAAGTAAACCTGTTGATTGAAGCCGTTACCATTACACTGTATATAATTTATGTGTATCTGGTATTGGAAGTATGGCATTTATCTCTGGTATGGGCATGGGCTTCAGAAGTTCTGTACTGGATTGCGATTTTTACAATGGCCTACTTTTATATCATGAGTGGAAAGTGGCGTGGGAAGGTGATATAGTCAGTTTAAATTTTACAATTAAAGAATTAAGAGATAAATAAAATGGATATCGCTACTCTAAAATTTATTTTTTTAAATGCAGAATCAAGAAATATTAAGTTGTATTAAAGCAATTTCTAATTTCCCGAATCTTAGTCGCACTTCCAATAAATCCCTGCATGAAATAATGACTTCATGTGGGTATTCAATTCTATTTGAATTAATAACAACTGAAAAAATTCAGAATTACATAATTAACAATCCTACATTAGTCGAAGAATGGATCTATTATACAGAAGACATTCGTAGTAGTAGTGCTTGGGGTTTTGGACAAGATAAAAATGGAGTATGGATAGTAACTTACCTTGACGAAGGCAAACTAATACACAAGTTTGCTTTCGAAGATAAATATGCTGCCTGTGCTAAAATGATTAAAATGACTTTTGAATCGATAAGAAATAATTAAGTTTTTTCATAGCTAACAAGAAACAATACAAAGTGGTTTATAGAGTCATAAATAAAATAAATCACAAGTAGTCTGATATTCCAGACATGTCTCCTATCGTCGACATGACGACACTCCGATCTTATCCTATTTTAAAGAAACCTATTCATCAGACTCTTTCACCGTCATTCCGAATGAAGCCTTAGGGCTAACTTAAGTTCTCAATCACTTATGGCGTAATGAGGAATCTCCAAACTTTCATACTGTTTGAAGTAATAAGAATTTAAAATCAGGTTGAGTCATTTCCGGCTTTTATATTTTATAGAGATGTCTCCTATCGTCGACATGACGACACTCCGATTGTTTGAAAGCGTTTATATTCATGACCTGACGGGTTAATGACAATAATGCAAATCGGTTATTACAGTTCAATCAAACAATCAGGCTTTAACCTGTCAGTGTCAAAATTTTATCCGACACTGACAGGATGTGAACTTAACTTCAACTGCATTATTTTATTTATGGAGGATGATTAGGCTCAACCTGTCAGGTCTTATTCTAATCAAAAATCTCATTCAACAGACCTGCCAGCCGCACACCGCCTTTTAATAACTGCTGATTGACTGTTTCAATAAAATCATAACTGTAACGAAAACTCAGTCTTTGTTCAGGTTGGGTAATGCTTTTGTAAATGGTATCAGCTAATTGGTAAGATTCAAAGAACCATTGCTCTCTGGGTTGTTGCTGCCAGGTGCTGCGTTGTTCTTTAGTGGTATGATTGATATGCTTCACAAACTCTGTATAGCTCAGCTTTTGTTGCTCAATAATCCGATCGTCCCACACGGCATGCAGATTGGTTGGCTCGCCAAACCATTGCACACGAATACGGTTGCCTCCCAAATCTTCTGCCCGGCTCACATGCATGGGCTGGTGCAAATCCCCAACTATATGAATGAGCATACGCAGGCAAAACTGTTTTCGTTCTGTGGTAAGATTTTTATTCTGCAATTCACTGATTAAAAAATTAAGCTTGGTGTACGCATCCACAGCCGTATCCTGTTTGAGATAGGCTTCAAATGCTGGATAATCCATGCCCATTTTAATGTTGATGTAATGCCAGGGGTCCAGATAACGCATGGTGGTATCGCTCTTGATAAAATCAGCCCAGTTGCTGCTCATGGCTACCGATTCATTGCCCAGGATAGCTGCAATATTTTTTCTTGCTTTTTTACTCAAATAAGAATCAGCAATTTCACCTATGATACGATGACCGTTTGCACCCCATGCAAAACAGGTGTTTACAACAAAAAATCCGGCAATAACAAACAAAATGGTTTTACGCATACAATTAAAATGAGGTGCAAAAATAAGGAGATGTGTTTGGCAGTAATCTTTTTTTGTATGAATTCAATACTATCATTTACCTCTTGCTCCAAACAAGAGACTACCAATCCGCACAATGGTACTTCCCTCTTCAACGGCAATCTTGTAATCGCCGCTCATACCCATGGAAAGAATGGATAATGAATAATTGTTAATTGATAATTGATTATTTGCTTTATCAAAAATTATTTTTAGCCTGTTGAATTCCTTCCGCACCAAATTCATATCCTCACTAAAACTCGCCATACCCATCAATCCGCACAGGTTTGTATTTTTCATTAGCAAATTAGCAGATTGGTTAATCAGCACATTCAACTCTTCTTCATCCAAGCCAAACTTTGTTTCCTCCTGTGCAATATGTATTTGCAGCAACACATAAATAGTTCTGTTAAGCTTGGCTGCCTGCTTGTTAATTTCTTTCAGCAGCTTTTCACTATCCACGCCATGTATCAAATGCACAAACGGTGCAATGTATTTCACCTTATTGCTTTGCAGGTGACCAATGAAATGCCAGCGGATATCTTTCGGCAACTGTTCTGCTTTCTCCACCAGTTCCTGTACATAGTTCTCCCCAAAATCACGCTGCCCCAGCTCATACAATTCAAGTATATCACTTACAGGTTTGGTTTTACTCACCGCTACAAGCGTTACGTTCTTTGTTTGCAGTTCTGATTTTATTTGGAGGTATGCTTCTTTATTTACAGCCATAGTTCAAAATTATTACAATACATTCTTCTTCCGTGTATTCAGTGCTTTTGTTGCAAAAAAATGTGCTGACTGTTTTCAATCAGCACATCCCCAAATCTGCATATTATTTTAGAATGGAACGACCAATTACAATCCGCTGCACTTCACTTGTACCCTCATAAATCTGCGTAATCTTGGCATCACGCATCAAACGCTCAACATGAAATTCTTTTACAAAACCATAACCGCCATGTACCTGCACCGCTTCTACCGTTACCCACATCGCAGCTTCACTGGCAAACACTTTTGCCATTGAGGAGCTGAGCGTATAATCAATACCATTATCTTTTTCCCATGCCGCTTTTAAACATAGTAAACGGGCCGCTTCAATCTTTGTAGCCATATCAGCCAGTTTAAATTGAATCGCCTGGTGATGCATAATTTCTTTACCAAAGGCCTTGCGTTCTTTTGAATATTTCAACGCCCGTTCATACGCACCACTTGCAATACCCAATGCCTGCGCTGCAATGCCAATCCTTCCGCCGGCCAATGTTTTCATGGCAAACGTAAAACCGAAACCATCTGCGCCAATCCTGTTTTCCTTGGGCACTTTTACATCCGTAAACGAAATGCTGTGTGTATCACTTCCACGTATACCGAGCTTATTTTCTTTAGCACCTACCGTTACACCGGGCCAGCTTTTTTCAACTATAAACGTATTGATGCCACGGCTACCCTTAGCCGCATCAGTTTGCGCCATCACCAAATAAACCGAAGCACTTGAACCATTTGTAATCCAGTTTTTAATACCGTTAAGCACATAATAATCGCCCTTATCTTCTGCTGTAGTACGCTGACTGGTGGCATCACTGCCCGCTTCAGGTTCACTCAGCAAAAACGCACCAATATACAGTTCACCATCTTTCTTGCCCTGGGCCAGCGGTGTTAAATAGGTTTGTTTTTGTTCCTCAGTACCAAATTCCTGCAGGCCGTAGCACACAAGACTGTTGTTCACACTCATGCACACACTCACACTGGCGTCAATCTTGCTGATCTCTTCCATGGCCAGCATATAGCTCACCGTATCCATGCCGGCACCGCCGTATTCAGGTTTTACCATCATACCCATAAAGCCGAGGTCGGCCAGTTGGCTAATCTGTTCTTTCGGAAATTTCTGATGCTCATCCCGTTCAATCACGCCGGGCAGACATTCCGTTTGCGCAAAATCACGGGCCGCTTTCTGAATCATGAGCTGCTCTTCTGTAAATTCAAACTGCATATCGCTAAAATTTGGCGCAAAGATAAGGGCTTACGGCTTTATACAAACAGGTGGTAGTCTCGCAACGGCAGAGAAAGGTTTATGCTTTGCATAAAAGGGAAGAAAATGGTGTTACAGGAGTTGGTGCTGCTATGGGGCGTCTGTTGCGTCGCACTCTTGTACTGCCGAAGCTTTATTGTGCGGGATTCTAAGAATAATTCCTAACTATAATATAATTTCACTCAAAATTAGTATAGCCATAGAAAAAACTTTATCTGTTACACCCTTAATGCATTATCTTACTGCAAAAAGTGATTACACTTTTGGTTTAAAAAATTCACTAAAGAATCCATATTCGAAGTGATTGACCAAATAAGATTACTTAGTCAACCGATATTATTCAGTTTACGTTAAGATATTTATATTTGGAAAATAAAATAAAAGA
>ERZ1066135.139-NODE-139-length-68947-cov-17.464031_pt1 | contig 68947 bp, 61 predicted proteins | sample MGYA00382782_ERZ1066135 | MGnify/ENA primary metagenome ERZ1066135 (study PRJEB33369, sample SAMEA5778365) | biofilm metagenome | biome: Industrial cooling water; feature: Water cooling tower basin; material: Biofilm | place: United Arab Emirates | collected... | reverse complement strand
TGGCTCTGTTGGATTTTACTAACCTGGCTGCTCTTGAGAACTGGCTGGCGGCTCAAGTTCAGGGTTAAGAGGTTGTTTCTAACCAGGTTTGCAGATCAGTCACGCTAGAAAAATCGAGCAGTGTTTCTCCCAGGCTCTCTAACTGAGTCAGGTTCAGGCGATCGATCTGTATCCTCAACTCCACGGGCAGTTCCCCCAGGCGACGGGTAAGTAGACTTAAAATCAGCGATTTTTTACCTTGTTCCAGACCTTCCTGCAACCCCTGCTGCAACCCCTGCTGCAACCCCTGCTGTAAACCCTGCTGTAAACCCTGCTCTCTGGTTTTCTGCTCCCACTCCAGATACGCCTGCGATAAGGTGGCCATCAGTTCTTCCTCCTCGGTTTCGAGTAAATCCCCCATTTCCAGTGTAAGTCGCCAGTTTGTTAACACCTGTAAGACTTCGGCCCGGCGTGGATCATCCATGGGCAGAGCCAGGACCTCCATCACTGCGACCCTCTGAGTTTCTCCCCGTCCAATTAGTCTCAGCCACAGGGTTTCCTCAGTTACAGGGAGCTGATTAATCGCAATCATGCCTGTTCTGTAAGCCGTTGGTAGCAGATAAACTCCTGAATCTGCTTGCGCTTGACCGCCAAAATCCTCAATCAAAGGTTGACTGAGACCTGCCGCCAGAATCCACAGTCGGGGCAGATCATCTTCACTTAAACGCTGTTCCGATCCCTTAGCTCTACGTCGCCGGTCTTCAATTAGCCAGAGCAGTTTGAGTAAACAGGTGCGAACTTCGGAACGACTGGGGGGACTGCTAAAGGGTTCCAGCAGACAGGAGGTTGTCGTAATCTGACTGAGCAATCCCAGGTCAGGCATCTGATCTGCCTGTTGGGCTGGCGTAAACCAGAGATCGACATAGCGAACTTCGCCGGGAACTTCCAGATTGCGCTGCACCGTACCCAGCGGCTCAAGCAGAGTTTCCAGGTATTGCTTTGCCAGTTGGTCAAAGGGAATGCGGGTCATGCAGGCTGTAGCGTTGGAGCAGGTTTATCTTATCAGAAGCGTTCTTGCCCTGGAAACTGTTCAGATGGGCTGACTGGTTGATAGCCTGCCACAGGTTAGACATGGGGTTATTTTGTCTAAGGCGATCGATATTTATAGTTTTAGCAGTAAATCTCCCCCTTACGCTTTGAAAAACGACTGATGGGCTGAAAGGAATGGTGTAACGGGGTGAAGGAACCATGCGATCGTTCCCACCAACCATGACACCGGGGGAAGGAACCATGCGATCGTTCCCAGGAACCGTGGCACCGGGGGAAGGAACCATGCGATCGTTCCCAGGAACCATGTCACCGGGGGAAGGAACCACGCGATCGTTCCCAGGAACCATAGCGCCGGATAAAGGAACCACACGATCGTTCCCAGGAACCGTGACACCGGATGAAGGAACGGTATTAACGGGGAAGGGAGCGATCGTTCTAGCTGAACAAATACTTAAACCAGCAGTACACCTGTTTTTGATATCTTAGGAAAGAATTGTTTTCAACCTGGATACGTTCTGAAATTCCAATAGACCCTATGTAAACCCTGCAGGAGTAACAATGCCTGACTATATTCCCCGTTCTGATAGTGATTTCACCACCTGGCAAACTAATTTTCTGAACGAACTCCTCCCACCAATCTCGATGAATTAACCTTTTTAGGTTTAGATACCCGCAGTCCCTATCTGGTCAGCTATGACGGCAAGGAAGCCGGACAGATGTCCCACTACATGGCCCGCTGGAGTAATAGTCGGGGTGAAACCGGCCCCTGGAGTGAAAGTGTGAGTGCGACGATTCCTGGATAAGGTTAATCCGACCGTTGTTGGGGAGAGTGGTGATGTTCGGGTTGCCATTTAACCTGGAACGCATTTCCCCGCAAGAATTGCAGCAAATTCGACAACAGGCAGCCCAATGGCGATCACAATACAATCTGAGCGGCTTTTCTGGCCCCCCATTCAGTTAAAAATGAGTTAGAACTTAGCTTGCTCCAATCCCATGACTTCTATTCGCATCGGTAATGGTTACGATATTCATCGCCTGGTTAGCGATCGCCCCCTAATTTTGGGTGGTGTCAATATTCCCCACGAGTTGGGTTTGCTCGGTCACAGCGATGCCGATGTCCTCACCCATGCGATTATGGATGCCCTGCTGGGCGCGCTCAGTCTGGGGGATATTGGCCATTACTTTCCACCCGGTGATCCGCAATGGGCCGGGGCAGATAGCCTTAAACTTTTAGCGCAGGTGCATCAACTGGTACAGGAACGGGGCTGGCAGGTCGGCAATATTGACTCGGTGATTGTGGCGGAACGGCCCAAACTTAAACCCCATCTGGCCGCTATGGGCGATCGCCTCTCCGCTGTCCTCAAGGTCAAGCCTGATCAGATTGGCATTAAAGCCACTACGAACGAAAAGCTTGGCCCGGAAGGACGGGAAGAGGGAATTTCTGCCTACGCCGTTGCGGTGCTGGTCTCAGTTGCCTGAAGGCTGGCGTAACCTGAAGTCTGACTAAAAATCTCCTGGCGGTACTGGCTTAAATACTGACGGGTCTGCACGGCTGCACTTCCCCCGGTTTCCTGCTCAAATCGTTCTAGATCAGCCAGCGTATCGACATCGTACCAGGGGGGCAGACGATGGATAGCAGTATGGGGTTTGAGCTTCTCCAGGGTACGGTCAAACACTGTCTCTGTACTCCAGGCAATCCCACTGAACGCCTGGGGAAGGAAGTTAGTAGCACTAAAGCCGATCGTGTAATAACCTCCATCACGGGTTGGACCGATCGCCACCTGGTATTTCTCTAAAACCTGCAAAGCTTCCTGGAGATAAGCGAGGGGAAGATCGGGACTATCACTACCCAGAACGATCGCCCGTTGATAGCCCAGGGCAAAGGCATGGCTAAACGCTGCGGTCAATCTTGCCCCCAAATCCTCTCCCACCTGGGCATAGTAGGGCCACTCCCGCCCCAGCCAGGCTTGCAATCTCGCTTCTGCCCCCACTGGCGTGTAGTAAATCAGCAGATCAGCGGGGAGTTGCCCCAGTAAGTCCAGTAGATCTAACCCAAACATTTGATAGAGCTGAGTGGCATGGTCAATCCCGATCGCTTCCGCCAATCGCGTTTTCACCCGACCGGGCTGGGGCACTTTGACAAACAGCAAAACACAAACAGAATCTTGTACTATCATGAGGTCGGTAATGCCACAAAAAAATCAGCTCAGGAGAGACCGCATGTCAGTGTCGCAAACTCAGTTGAACCTTAAGTTGGGTTGGGGAATTGGGCTTGGCTTAATTACCCTGGCGATCGCCGCTCCCCCCAGGGCCTTGGCCCAAGCTGCCCCTTCAGCCCCAGCCTTCTCTCCAGAGGCCCTGACGGGAATTGTCAACCAGGTGAGTGATGGATTGGCCCAGCAAATCAGTGCAGGCTCCTGTCAGGATTTCGTGGGACTGTTATCTAAAGTGCAGGCCACGGGCAGTAGTACTCCCGATCCCAACTCCATCATTGGGCAGGTGTTGAACTCCGTTAAAACCAGTCCTCAGCTCCAAAATATTGTGGTAGCTAAGGTGGGCCCGCCCATGATCACCAAGCTGCTGAGCTGCAACCTGATCCCGGTGGATGCCCTCACCCTGACTGCCCCCGGTGCAACACCCACCACCCCTTAGCGTTCCACCTTGACCCCTTTCCAGAAAGCAATATAGCCCTTGATCTGCTTGGCCGCAGCTTTGGGTTCAGGGTAATACCAGGCCGCATCCTTGTTCACCTGCCCCTCAACTTCAATGGAGTAATAACTGGCAATGCCTTTCCAGGGACAGGTGGTATGGGTATCGCTGGGACGAAAATAGTCCTGATTAATTGAATCGGGGGGAAAATACTGGTTGCCTTCTACCACTTCACAGCGATCGCTCTGGGCTAAAACTGCTCCATTCCAGATTGCTCTTGGCATCACTTCCCTCCGGGTCATTTTTGCTTTTATTCTAGAGGTTTCTGGAGGGAGGGGTAAGGGTCGGTTATGATTACGGCAACACCCCTCTTCCTATAAGTTTTTAAATTTTGTTCTGAAATTATGCCCCCCATTCGTGAGAAGAGCTTTCTGGAGTTCTATGACTTCAGTCAGGCTTGGCGACAAACCTTCAACTCCCTGAAAGGCTGGATCATTCTGGAAGTAATCTGTTTTGGGCTCCTACCGGCGCTGAAGTTGATCGACACCCGGGCCAGGATGGATGGATGGTTTATTCCCAGTATCATTGCCGGTTTAGTTGGAGCCAGTCTGCTGGGGCTAAGTTCGGAGCTGTTGCGCGTGGTTGAAGATCGGTTGTCTGGGACTCAAAAAAAGCCACTGGTCGTGTTGGGCCGGGTCGCCAGCCTGGTTGGGATTGCTGGAGTTGGCCTGCCGCTCTTTCTAGTTGGGATAGAGGTCTGGATAAACTTTACCGTCAATAGTCAAAAACCTCTGTAGGGGAGTAATGCAGCCCTGGGCCAATTAATCAGCACTGCCACTGAGGGTTGAGGCTGGCTGGGGTTGTAGTTTGTGGTTCCGTTGCCACTCGGCCAGGGTAGACAGGGACCGATCCCGGTAAGCTGCGTAGCGTTCCTGTTTAGAGCGAATCCGTTCTGGCAGGGGGGGGAAAATACCAAAGTTGGGGGGCATGGGTTGAAAGTGCTTACGGTCAGCGGAACTGATAAAGCCAAACAGCGCCCCCATCATGGTGGTGTCGGGAAGCACCAGGGGAGCTAACCCCAGCACCAGTCGGGCCGCATTCGTTCCCGCTAACCATCCTCCCGCCGCTGCTGCCGTATACCCTTCTGTGCCAATCAGCTGACCCGCTGCCAGTAGGGTGGGGCGTTGCTTAAATTGCAAGCTGGGGAAGAGCAGTTCCGGCGCATTCAGAAAGGTATTGCGGTGCATCACCCCCAGTCGGATAAATTCGGCCGCTTCCAGACCAGGGATCATTTGAAACACCCGCTTCTGTTCGCCCCAGCGCAGATTGGTTTGAAAACCCACCATATTCCAGAGTTGCCCCGCTTTATCTTCCTGGCGTAGTTGCACCACCGCATAGGGACGCAGGTGTTGATTGGCGCGATCGCGAAAATCCCCCAGACGGGCATCAAATAAACCTACGGGCTTGAGCGGGCCATAGCGCAGGGTGTCTTCTCCCCGTCGGGCCATTTCTTCGATCGGGAGACAGGCTTCAAAAAATTTAGCGGTCTCCCGCTCAAAATCCTTCAGTTCCGTTTGCTCAGCACCACAGAGGGCTTGCCAGAACTGCAGGTATTGCTCCTTTGTCATCGGGCAGTTGAGGTAGGCCGCTTCCCCCCGATCGTACCGCGAGGCCAGAAAGGCAATCTCCCGGTTAATCGAGTCCCCCACCACAATCGGGCTGGCGGCATCAAAAAAGCTGAGATACGCCTGACCGGTAAACCGTTGCAAATCGGCAGCTAAGGCCGGACTGGTGAGGGGGCCCGTAGTCAGCACCACAACACCGTCGGGGGGAATTTGCTGCACTTCTTCCCGGCGAAATTCAATCAGGGGATGGCAGGCCAACTTTTCTGTGAGTTCCTGACTGAACACGCCGCGATCCACGGCTAAAGCTCCCCCAGCGGGCACAGCATGGGCATCGGCGGTTTGAATAATGATGGAGCCGGACTGGCGCAGTTCAGCATGGAGTAAGCCCGCCGCCCGATCGCTGGCCATGGCCCCAAAGGAATTACTGCAGACCAGTTCGGCTAAATGTTCGGTATGGTGGGCCGGACTGAACCTGCATGGACGCATTTCCGAAAAGATAACGGGTACCCCTGCGCTAGCAATCTGCCAGGCCGCTTCTGTTCCGGCTAAACCGCCCCCAATCACCCATACAGGTTGATGACTACTCATGGATAAACCTGAAGATGTCTACTTCTTTGCCTACTTCTTCTTCAGCATAGCCACGCTGGTCACCAGTTCGTCGCGCCAGGGTTGCAGGGCCCGATCCAGAGACGGCTGATAGGCCGAGGAAGGAAACAAATCCGCCAGCCAGGTACTGGCAATGACATTTTCAATAACAACCTGAAAATCTTCGGGAGGGGGGCCATCAATATGGCGGCTGAGCACCCCGAATCCGGCTCGTTTACGGCGCGATTCCCGCACTGGGGCATACTGCTTCACCCACTGGTCAAAACTGGTGGCTTGAGCCATGCCCTGAAGTAATTGCTGACGGATCTCAGGGGGTAGGGGCGTTTCGGTGGCGGTTACCCAGGCCCGCTCCAACAACTGCTGCCGCTGGGAGGGATTCAGCCAGGCCTGGAGCAGCAGGAAGGGTGCCTTTACCTGGTTTTGCAACGATTCCGGCTTTACGCTTCCAGTTTCTGCCAGTTGGAGAATGGCCTGATTCAGAGGAGTGGCGGCAATTGCCCATTCTCTTTTCGCCCCGATCAGATCCCCCTGCCACCACAGGATCGATCCCCAATTTTGATGCAGGAGAGGGTTGAGCAGGTCTGGTTGAGGATTTTGCTGCAGCAGGGTTTGATAGCGATCGCCCACTTTTTTCAGCACTGGCTGATAGAGGGGTTGGAGTAGGCTGGAGTTCCAGAGGGGACTGGTGATAAACAGCGGATCACGCAACACTTCCAGACTGAGGGCTGCGATCGCCAACTCCGTTTTACCTTGAGCCAGTAAACTCAACCCCAGGCCGTAAAACACTCCCCGTTTAGCAGGCATCAACTGGGCAGCATGGCTAAAGGAACGGGCAGCGGTCTGGGGATTTTGGGCCAGGAGTAACCAGCCCAGATTGCTTTGCCCAAACTCCTGGTAGGGGGAAACGCTATTGCCCTGTTCAAACCGAAAAATGGCATTGTCCAAGAGAATTTTACGTTGCTCAGGCTCCGTTGTTTTTCCCCACTGGCTGGCCAGATTCCACCCCATCTGGTAGGGATAGTAGGGTTCCCAGGGAGCCAGGTCCCGAGCTGCACTCAACCGTCGAGTAAACAGGTCAAAATCCGGGGGGCGATCCGGGCGGCCGGGGGCAAGGGCCGTAAACCCCTGAGCAGACAAATTCCAGGCCTGGTGGATGGGGGCCAGCCACAGCCCAGCAGCAACCAGAAAGCCCAATCCACCCCAGCCGAGAATATGTACCCAGAAATGGCGTTGACCCTGCTGCGGTTTGGCCAGAGTTTCGCTGAAATGGGCCGCCAGAAAAGCCAGGTAAACCACCAGCAAGCCGCTGATCGCAATGTTATCCAGCTGAAAATCCGTCAGGCTGAAAACGGCATAGGCCAGTAAAGCCGTATAGATCGTTGGGACAAAAACCCGATCGCTGGGGGTGATGGCAGCAGCATTTTGATCCAGCACCCTGAGCCAGCGAACCCCCAGGTAGGCCAGCAGGAGGAACAGCACCAGCGGGGCAAGAATTCCCCACACCCCCAACTCTGCCCAGAGCTGTGCCGGTGTACTGTGTAATTGATAGGCTAATTCAGCTTCCCGTCCAGCCCAACCGGGACGATAGCGTTGAAACATCAGGGGTACAGCTCCCAGCCCCGTGCCAGTCCAGAGGTGAGCTTTTCCCATCTCCCAGCCAATGGTGTTTGTGATCAAGCGGTAGGACAACTCACCAAAGTCCGTGCGTCCAGCGAGCAGAGCTTGGAGGGAGGCCAGCAAACGATTGTTCAGTAAGATGAATCCACCCAGCAGGGGAAGGGCTGCCAGCACCACCCACCAGCGGGAAGAAGAACGGAACAATAGCCAGAACAGCACAGCGGCGATCGCCAACACCAGCAATCCCAGCCCCCCACCCCGGGAGTTGGTGGTGTAGAGATCCAGTAGCCCCAGTCCCATGCCACCCAACCACAGCCAGCGCCGCTTTCCGGGCTGAAGGATAGCCAGTGCTCCCAGTAACGGCAGGGCTAGCAGTAAATAACCGGCAACGTAGTTCTGGTGACCAAGGGGAGCCCAATTTCGCAGTTCCAGAACGGAAAAATCGTAGCTCCGATTCAACCCCAACTGCTGTAAGCGCTGCAGACGCACCATTTCTGGCCAGAAGGTTTGCGTACTCCAGAGCAACAAGCTCACACCGATAAAAGCCAAACTCAAATATCCCTGAAAGGTCAGCACCCCTAATCGTCGGGTTGGTGTTCTCAGCCAGGACTTGAGCGCATAAAGGGCCGCCACAAAACCCAGCGCTGCCCAACTGTACCAGCGGGCCTGATTGGGAAATTCTGCGGTCATGGAAGAAACTAGCAGGCCAACCAGACCAAGCAGGGTGACCAGATCCAGCCCATGGCCCAGGCCCTGTAGCCGCCGTTGATACCATAATTGCCAGAGCAACCAGAGAATTGGGCAGGCCAGACTGATCTGCCAGACCAGAACCCAGGGCCAGCCCACCATCAGACTATTGCTGTCTGGCAAGAGGGTAAACAAACTGTAGCAAGCCGCAACTAGCAGCCCCAGTAACCGTCCCTCCTGGAGGGCACCCCGATCGGCCGGTGGGGCAGGGGAGGAGTGAGCGGGAGGGCGATCGGCAGGTTCCATAGTCTTTACTCAAGGGGCTTAGGATACAAGGAACTGAGGACAAAAGGGAGTCGAGTCCCAGGATACCCTCAGGCCACCCTCCCCGATCGCTTTGACCGGACAAGTTGGGCCGAACCTCCCCCACCCCTTAGAATCCCAATGGACTGGGTTGAATCGCTGGTAAATTATTCCACAATCCCTCGTTGCCGAATTGTTGCCCCCCTGTAGCGTCAATGTAGTTCGGGTTGCCGACATAGTCATCCGTGAGCAGGTCCTGATCCTGGTTCATACGGATAATGTCATTCTCGGCCTCCCGCTGGGCCACCCTATCCGCAGCATTGAGGATATATTCAGCTTCCATTTCATTGGGAGGAGGTTCAACGGGCGGTAGGGTTTTGTCCTCGATCGGTCCACCCTGGTTCAGAAGCTGGGCACCCGTAGGAGGAAATTGCTGGCTGATCAGCATGGGCGGGAACGGGCAGGATTGATTTTGAGCCAGGGCCACCCCAGCTTTGAAACTATCCAGTCCCACCGTCACCCCCAGCGTGGCGATCGTTAATGGACAGATTGACGTCAAACGAAACCGAGTCCAGTTCATTTTTGTTTTCCCCACCAGAGCAAGCCATCAATTTTTATTTTAGGTATGCCCAGAACCCTAAGCGATCCAGGCAGTGAAGACAGGAAAAATACATATTACTTAACACTAGTAAATTTTGGACGGAGCGCAATCGGGGCAAGCCACGGGGAATCTACCCGAAGAGATTGAAGCTGGTTTGCTGTAATTACCCAGAGGAGTATCTCACCCGTACTTGAGGTTAGAATTAATGCACAAGAACTCAAAATATATGGACAGGTGGACATTTGTCTAACGGCCTTGCTGCAGGGCTTGGGCCGGGGGAAGTGATCTCAAGGGTAGTTTCATAGCAAGAGAGGAGACAACAGATGCAATCCCGCTCGCGTTGGCAATGCCTCACCCTGGCCTGCCTGCTAGCAGTCTCAGTCTGGCTGTGCAGTTCCACCACCGCCTGTGCTACCAGGGTTCTGGGGGGAGGCTCCCTGGAGGAGCAAGCCAATCACCCGTTTCCCCCCTCCGCGGACATTCTCAATGTCACCCAGGCCCCCTATGGCGCAAAGGGCGATGGTAAGACCGACGACACGGCTGCGATCCAGCGGGCCCTCAACGACATGAGCGGACTCCACAAGATCCTGTACTTTCCCAACGGCACCTATCTGATCTCCGCATCCCTGCAATGGACCAACAAAAATGCCAGGGGGCAGCCTGCCTGGGGCTTCAACTGGATTCAGGGAGAAAATCCGCTCAAGACGGTGATTCGGCTCAAAGATGGCACGTTCACTGCTCCCACACAACCGATGCCCCTGATGGACTGTGGCGGATTCGGTTCAGCGGATTGGTTCCACAACTACGTTCAAGACTTAACGTTTGACATCGGTCGCAGTAACCCCGGTGCGATTGGGCTGCAGTTCTACTCGAATAATACGGGTGCGGTGCGGAATGTCGCGATCGTCTCCCAGGATGGTCAGGGCAGAACTGGGCTGGATCTCTTCCGGGACATGAACGGCCCCTTACTGGTGCGAAACTTGCTGGTGCGAGGTTTTGAAGTCGGCATCCGCACGGGCGCGGCGGTCAACAGTCAAACCTTTGAGCGGATTCAACTGATCGGCCAGACTCAGTTCGGCTTTGATAACCAGGGGCAATCGATCAGTATCCGGGGCTTGACCAGTGAAAATACTGTACCGGCAGTTCGCAGCTATGGTGTTTTATCACTTCTGGAGGCAACCCTGGTGGGAAGGGACGGAGCCAGTAGCCTACCCGCGATCGTCAACTACAACGGTGGTCGGCTGGGATTACGCAATATCACCACTCGGGGTTACGGGCGGGCCCTGGGGGATGTCGAAACGCCAGACTATGCTGCTGCTCTGCGGATCAGGGGGACAGACAAGGTAGGCAGTGAGGGACCAACGGTGACTGAATACTTTTCTCACCCTGCCACCCGTCCGTTTGCAGGACCAACTGCATCCCTTGGTCTAGCCATTCAAGAGACACCAGACGTTCCCTGGGATGACCCCAAAACCTGGGCTGTGGTGGATACCTTTAATGCCGACCCCACCGGTCAGAGGGATTCCTCAACTGCCATCCAGCAGGCCATCGATTCTGGGGCGACTACTATCTTTTTCCCTGGCTTGTATGCCATTGAGCAGCCGGTGATCATTCGCGGTAAAGCCCGGCGATTGATCGGCACTGGGGCCTGGATTGACTATGAGGGCAAATCCAAGCCAGACTTCATTGTGGGGGATGGCCAGAGCAAGGTGGTGGTAATTGAACACTTTGCCCCGATCAATGGTGGCATCGCAGTGAACACTAATCGCACCGTGGTGCTGCGTAGCCTGGAGTCTCGCCAGATTTCCCACCAAGGCAAAGGCTTGCTCTTCCTGGAAGATGTAGCTACAGATAACTTTCACCTCCGCACTGGCCAGCGGGTTTGGGCCCGGCAATTAAATATTGAGAACGAGGGAACCCATCTCACCAACGCGGGGGGAGACCTGTGGGTTTTGGGTTATAAGACCGAGCGCGGGGGGACACTGTTGCACACCAGGGCTGGAGGGCGGAGTGAAATTTTCGGCACGTTCAGTTATACGACGACAGCGGGCAAGCTGGCTCCCATGTTCCTCACTGAGGATGCTGACGTGTTTGCCTTCTTCAACGAGGTTTGTTACACCGGAGACCCATTCGCGGTCTTGATTCAGGAAACCCGCAACGGGATCACTAAAGTAGTGAAGCAGGGGGAGGGAACGATCGCCCCTTACATCGGTGTCGCCAGACAAAAGTAGTGGGTTGGAATGGGCCAGGGGTATGGGGGTACACTTTCCCTGGCCAGATTCAGGCAGTGGGGACAGCGGTGGGGAGGTCCGCCAGCGTACTGATATTGGCTAAGCGGATCTCTGGACTGGTGCGTTTAATCAAGCCAGTCAGCACTTTACCCGGACCAATTTCCACCACCTGTTCGACTCCCAATTGGGTCATCTGCAAGCAGGTTTCTCGCCAGCGCACCTGTCCTGTCATCTGCTGTTGTAAGCGTTGTTTCAACACCTCAGCAGCGATCGCGGGTTGCGGGTCAACGTTAGATAAAACTGGGATCTGGGCATCGTTAAAGCTGCTCTGCTCCAGAGTTTGCCCAAATTCAGCCGCCGCGGCCGCCATCAGAGGGGAATGAAACGCGCCACTCACATTCAAACGCACCGCCCGTTTAACCTTGATCTGACTGAGCAACTGCTCCACCGCTGCCGGTGTCCCAGAAATCACCACCTGATCAGCATGGTTATCATTGGCCAGGACAACCTCGGTTTGCTGTTCTAAGGCTGTTTCCAACTGGGTGCGATTGAAGCCAATTAACGCCGCCATTGCACCGTTACCGCACTGTTCCATTAGTTGCGATCGCCGCTGCACCAGCTTTAACCCGGTTGTAAAATCAAAAACGCCAGCCACGTAAAGCGCTACGTACTCCCCTAAACTATGACCAGCGACGTAAGCGGGGGATAAGCCTTCTGATTTGACTAAATCTGCCAGAATAGCCGAGACCACATAAAGACAGGGTTGGGTATAGAGGGTACGGGAGAGTTGATCCTCCTGCTGACAGAGCTGGGGAACGGACCAGCCCAGAATCGCTTCTGCTTCTGCAAAATGGGCCTTGCCGGTTGGGGTGTCAATCAGATCCCCTCCCATACCCACTGCCTGAGAACCCTGCCCCGGAAATACCCACACTATTTTTGCCATATCTCTATCCAGTCTCGATCACTCAACCTGGATCTACTCTACCTCTGTAGCTTGTCCTAAACTTAACAACTCAGATTCCGTTTACCCACAAATCGCACCTGCTGATTGGCAAGGGGCCGCAAAACTTCTTTACAGAGGTGGTTGACAGGGCTGGAATGGGGGTATCCTGGTTAGAAAATATCAGTGGTGAGGATAGGAAAATGCGTCGTAGCGGTTCTCTAGTCACAATCGCAACGGGTTGTTTAATGTTTCTCAGCAGTTGCGGAGGTTCAAGTCCACCAGATGTTACGGTCTCCGCGCCGCCCCCCCAACCCGCCGCCAGTCCTTCCCCTTCCCCCTCTCCTCAGATAACCACAGTGGCATTGAAAAGCCCGATCGCCATTCTGGAACGTCCCACTGATCCCGAAACCCGCGTCAAAACGGTTAAGGGCCGTCCTGATCCCTTTGTTACGGTAGAACCCGCTCCCGCCCCCCCTAAGCCCGTTGCCACCACAAATGCGAGTAAGCCCGTTTTACCTCCCCTCCCGGAACCAGAGCAGGCCAGAGCCGTACAGGTTTCCGGCATCATGGTTGTGGGTGGTGTGGTCCAGGCGATCGTGAAGGCACCGAATGAAAATACTGTACGCACAGTAACCGTGGGGGATGTATTATCGAACGGGTTGGTCACAGTCCGGGCGATCGAGGTCAACCGGCCTGACCCGGTAGTCATTCTGGAACAGTATGGTAGGACGGTCGAAATTCCCATCTATAGTCCTCAACCCGGCGCGGCAGCCTAAACCAGGGCGATCGCGGTTCTTTCAGTCAATCACCTTGGTGGGGCTAGCTAAATTCCTGGGTTTAGCCCTGTTTTGTGCTGTGTTGCTGCTGGGCTGTAGTCCTGCCTCCTCTCCCCCCCCCTCTAGTGGGCGAGTCACCCTCGGCACCACTGCTAGAGTTCGCACCCTTGATCCGGCCGATGCCTACGAAGTGTTTGCTGGCACGTTGCTTTATAACCTGGGCGATCGCCTCTATACCTACAAAGGCACCACCCTGGTTCCCCAGCTAGCCACGGCTTTACCAACGGTGAGTGAAGATGGGCTGACCTATCGCATCCCCCTGCGCCAGGGTATTCTATTCCACGATGGCACCCGCTTCGATGCCAGGGCCATGGTTTTTTCGTTAGAGCGGTTTATCAAAAATGAGGGCCAACCCTCAGCCCTGTTGGCGGGACGGGTGGAATCGATCCAAGCGACGGGGGAATATGAGCTGGAAATTCGCTTAAAAAAACCGTTTGTTGCTTTTCCGGCCTTGCTGGCCTTCAGTGGGCTGTGTGCCGTTTCCCCCAAAACCTATGCGATCGGAGCCGGCCAATTTCTTCCAACCCAATTTGTCGGGACGGGCCCCTACAAACTCGTACAACTGCGTAGTGATGCGATCCGCTTAGAACCCTTTGCTGACTACTGGGGGAGCAAACCCGTCAATCAGGGGGTGGATATTCAGGTCTTTTCCAGTGGGGCCAACCTGTTTAATGCCTTTCGCACCGGAGCGGTGGACATTGCTAGCCAATCCCTCGATCCGAATCAGATTCAGGCGTTGATCCAGGGTAGTCAAACTAAAGGCTGGCAGGCGATCGCGGGTTCTAGTAACTCTATTACTGTGCTGACCTTAAATACCCGGCAGCCCCCCTGGGATCAGTTAGCCACCCGTCAAGCCCTGGCTGCCCTGATCAATCGTCAGATTCTCCAAAACCGTGTTTTTCAGGGGCAGGCCGATCTTTTGTTCAGCTTGATTCCCACTATTTTCACCGCCAGCCAGCCGGTCTTTCAGACCCAGTTCGGGGATGGGCAGATTGAAACGGGGAAAGAATTCCTCAGCCGGGCAGGGTATTCTGCAACTCAACCCCTGAAAATCAATCTCTGGTATCGTTCAAACGTCCCCAGCAATGTTTTGGCAGCCACGGTGTTAAAGGCGGCGATCGAACGGGATTGGGGCGAACTGGCAGCGGTAGAACTGAGCGGGGTGGAATCGGCAACGGCTTATCAAAATCTGGACAAGGGCGTTTATCCTCTGATGATGCTGGATTGGTACGGGGATTTCTACGACCCAGATAACTATATTGAACCGTTCCTGGCCTGCGAACAGGGCGCTGTCCAAACAGGGTGTGAAGCCGGTGCCAGTGCCTCCTGGGGGTCTTTCTTCTATAGCAATCAAGCCAATCAACTGATTGATCAGCAACGTCGCCAGGCCGATCCCACCGAACGCCAGCAACTGTTTGCCCAACTCCAGGGGATTCTGGTCCAGAATGTCCCATTTATCCCCCTCTGGCAAAGTAAGAGTTATGTATTTGCCCAGAAGGAAATTCAAGGGGTGCAATTGGAACCGACCCAACAGTTTCTCTTAACCAGCATCAGCAAGTCAGGCATCAGCAAGTCAGCGGGCCGCTCCAGCCAGTAACCAGTCGGGGAAACCGCCACAAAATTGGGCCAGACTGAGCAGATGAATGCGATCGTCACTGCTGGCCAGTCTGCGATCGTGGGGCGTGTTATACCCCCAATCCGCCAGAAACAGCTCCACCTGGGGCAGATCTGCCTGTTGTTTAACCATTTCCAGGGTGGGGAGCAGATCTTCGACAAACCAGATTGGACCAGCGCCATCCTGCTGTAAGCCCCGCAATGTTTCCACTTTGGGCAAGTGCCGGTCTTTACCAAAGATGCGATCGGTAGTCATCTGAATGCCTTCCCGCTGCAGGAGTTGTTGGACAAAGCGAGTCTCTTTTGTCGTAATAATGACAACGGCAAACCCCTGGTCGAGCAGTTGTTGGAGCCGTTCAGTCACCCCCGGATAGAAGCGATGCAACCCCAACCATCCCGGCAAATCCTCGGCAATCCATTGATCCCGCAGACCATCCACCAGCATCCCTAAGTTTTTCGCCTGCAGATCTTCTTCCGCCATAATCCGATCGCGGATCACGGACCAACGCTCCAGCATCTCTGCTTCTGAAAATCCCTTCAGCATCGCCCTTAACAACACGGGCATTTCCCAGCCGGTGGTGATCACAGGACGGAGACGATAAAAAGTTTCCGCCAGCTCTGAGGGGGGCAGGGGTGAAGAGGTTGACCAAAATTGGCGGTAGGCTCGCCAGCTGGTCAGGAAATATTCGCGCAAACCGTCACAGAGAACCCCATCAAAGTCTAATGCCAGCGTCTTGGGTAAAAGGGTCTTAGGTGGGTTAGACAGCATTGCAAGAGAGGGGTTTCCCTCCTGACGGATGTGATTTAGTTGGGAGAATTACACTGGGGTGCAAGGATTCGAACCTCGGAATGGCTGGACCAAAACCAGCTGCCTTACCACTTGGCGACACCCCATTAAACGGAAGCTTTGGTATTGTAGCAACTTTTTTCCCCGCTCTGTCAAGGGTTAGACCAAATAAAACCTGATTTTTTTTAGATCAGGGGCTGGACAGCAGCTCCAAGCAGAGCGGTAATACAGAATAAAGCTGACTGGGGACAGATCCTGACTGCAGATATTTTGTCCAGAATGAACTTAATCATCCTACAGGGCAAACTTTAGGTTTCTTTAGAATCTAACTGCACCCGTTGAGCCATAACTAGGACAACTTGTTTGGACAGTTAGGGGCAATCCCTGTTAACCTAGATGTAGTCATAACGAGTACGAGTTAATTTTGAGATTCAGGGCTTTAATCCCAAGGAGGTTGCCCAATGGTGAAAATTGCTGGTTTTGCCGGAAGTCTACGCCCGGATTCCTACAGTCAACAGGCTTTACGGATTGCCGCCGATCGCATGGCCGCCCTGGGGGCTGAAGTGAATTTGCTTGATTTGCGATCCCTGCATCTCCCCTTTTGTGATGGGGGCGATGACTATCCTGACTACCCGGATGTAGCAAAACTGCGCCAAACGGTACGCAATGCAGATGGATTGCTGCTGGTGACACCGGAATATCATGGCAGTATCAGTGGCGTGTTGAAAAATGCTCTGGATTTAATGGGATTTGAGGAACTCTCCGGCAAGATGACCGGGGTGATCAGCATTCTGGGGGGACAGTCCAACAGCAATGCGCTGAATGATCTGCGGATTATTCTGCGGTGGGTTCACGCCTGGACCATCCCGGAACAGGTGGCGATCGGTCAAGCCTGGAAAGCCTTTGATGACAATGGCCACTTGGTAGACGAAAAACTGTCGCTGCGATTGGATGAATTTGCCCGCAGCCTGGTAGAAAATACGCGAAAACTGCGAGAAGCTTATGAGCGCCAGGCAGTATCAGCATAAAACTTATCGCGATTATAAAGGACCATTTCAAAAAGAATTCAATTAAGGCAAAGAATTCAGTAGGTAAAGAGTGGAGTTTATTTGCTTCACTCTATTTTTCTGTATTTGCACTTTTTCTGTATTTGCACTTCTGTTAGTTCCAATTCGATCGAAATAAGTCAAATCTAAACTTATACTTACATTTTTCTCTATCTTGACAAAGCCGTGCTAGTTAGAATACATCAATCAAATACGTTCATTTGAAAACGAACAAAAATACGGCCATAACTAAATTGATACAGTCCGACTAAGTCGAAAGCAAAGCAGTTTTCGCTGTGAATGAGATGGTGATGCACAGCATGATTATTAATACTGCTTTAATGAATCTATTTCATTCTCTCAAGCTACAATTATGTACAACATTGTTGAACTGACTGGAAAACCAGAGCAAGCCTGGATAGTAGAAGATAGTTTTGCTACATTATTTTATACTCTCAAAGGAAAGAAAAGAAGACACAGGTTATTTCATCTCTCCCCCGGTTCAACCATCTATGGACTACCGGCGTGTAATGAATTAAACGTTTTTGTTCAGGCTTTAGGCGAGGGAAAAATTCACTCTAAAGAATTTGAATTGGGAAGCCAGTCTTTAGGGCAATGGCTTGAAAACCTGAGTAGTTACATACAACCTTTACCAACAAACTCTGAACTGCTAGAGATAGCGAATGAAAACTTAAAGGATTTAAAACCTGGTGAGATATTACGTCCCAGCGCCGAGAGTTGCATCTGGGTTTTTATAAACGAGGGAAAAGTTTACTGGCAGGGCTATGCAGATTTACCCATAGGGTTGCCAATCCCAGTGACACACAGCACAAGACTTATGGGAAAAGCATCAGCAAAACTGACAATTACTAAATCTGATCATTTAGAGGTTAAAACCCAAGCGACCGGATTACGGTGGGTTCATACACAATATCTGAATTGGCTCAACAACATATCTAGAGAAGGTATTGAAAAAGAACGACAAGGTTTAGTTGACTATTATGGGAATAATTTAAATAATGTTGTTATTGCATATAATAAATTCCAGGATGTTTTATTAAGTGACGACATAAATAATCAGGAAGCCGATCGATTAACTGCCTCATTAACGAAGATCGGTCAAAAAATGGGGATTACATTTTTCACATCTTTTATTGATAGTAAACAATCGATCAAAGATAGTTTGCAGCAGATCTCAAGGGCTTCCCGTGTTCGGATGCGAACCGTTAAGCTATTGGGGAAATGGTGGACTAAAGATTCAGGTTTTATGTTGGGTTATTTGCTAGAAAACCAGCAACCCGTTGCCTTAATTCCTCAAGTAGGAAGAGTCTATAAAATCTTTGATCCGAATACAAAGACAACTTCATTAGTGGATGAAGAAAAGACAAAGAAGCTTGGTGATGTGGCATTTATTTTTACCCGGCCACTTAAGCGTAAGTTACAAAAAGCCTGGGACTTAGTCAAGTTTGCTCTGCATGGCAAATGGTTCGATTTAAGCCTAGTTTTAGTATCTTCTTTAGTTATTCAAGTATTGCTTGTCATAATTCCATCACAGTTTTATCACATATTAGTTGACCAAGCAATTCCAGACTCAAACTATGGACTACTAACTCAGCTTGGAATCGGATTAATTGGTTCAGCGATCGCAGTAGCATTTTTTCAATTTATCCAGAGTATGATCCTGCTTAGAGTAGAAACCTGGGCAGAATTTGAGACACAATCAGCCGTCTGGGATCGGGTATTGGATCTGCCAATGGATTTTTATCGTCGGTATTCCACTGGGGGATTAACAAATCGAGTTTTTAGTGTAACTGAAATCAGAAAACTACTAACTGGTTCAACATTGCAGGCAATTATTTCAGGAGTTATTTCTTTAACTAATATAGGAATGATGTTTTTTTACAATGCTACCCTGACCTGGATAGCCATTGGACTAATGAGTTTAATTACCATCATTACGTTTATACACGCTTATTTTATTCTAAAAATACATGAAGAAATGCGCCAGATGACTGGTAATCTTTATGGAATAATTATTCAGTTTATTTCGGGAGTTACTACTCTCCAGGTTGCCGGAGCAGTACCCAGGGCATTCTTAACCTGGAGCGAACTTTACAGTAGACGGCAACAACTTATTTTAAGGACTCAGACCTGGGCAGACAGCCTAAGATTATTTAACCATGTATCCACAATAGCAAGTACAGCAATCCTGTTTGGTGTGATTGGCTTCAACCTGGAGGAAGGTAACATTTTAACTGGAACATTTATTGGTTTTAACACGCTTTATACTAATTTTTTCCAAAATGCGTCTCAGTTTACCTACACGTTGATCTCCCTCCTTCCAGTAGTCAGTCTTTGGCGACAGGTTGAACCTATTCTGCAAACTCCGCTGGAACTTAAAGCTGATTGTCGTGATCCCGGCCAACTGCAGGGTTACATTCAGGTCATCCAGGTATCTTATCGATATAATTCCGAGCAACCACTGACCTTAAATCAAGTCAACATTGAAGCTTTGCCTGGGGAGTTTATTGCCATTGTTGGCCCATCGGGATCAGGTAAATCCACACTATTTCGCCTCTTGCTTGGCTTCGATCAACCGGAAGTAGGAGCGATATATTACGATCATCAAGAACTCAGTCAACTGGACCTGCCCTTAATCCGTCGCCAGATCGGTCTGGTTCTTCAGCATTCTCGTCTCCTGTCTGGATCTATCTATGAAAATATTTCCTGCGGTGAGGACATCAGTCGGGAACAGGTATGGGAAGCTTTAGATCGAGCAAATTTAGCCAGTGAAGTTTCTGCTTTACCGATGCAACTTGAAACTCGGGTTAATGAAAGCGGCAATAATTTCTCTGGTGGTCAAATTCAGCGTCTTATGATCGCCAGGGCCTTGAGCCGTAACCCTCGCATCATCTTTTTTGATGAAGCTACAAGTGCTCTTGATAATCAAACTCAAGCAAGTATTACTCATACACTAAGCCAATTACAGGCCACCCGGATTGTTGTAGCCCATCGACTTAGTACAATTCGTCAAGCCGATCGCATTTATGTGATGGATCGTGGTCAAATTGTCCAGTGCGGAACTTTTGATGAGTTGATATCTATGCAGGGACTATTTGCTAATCTCGCAAGTCGTCAATTGGAGTAGATTTATGGAGCAGGAACAATTGTCTAAAGAAGCACCAAATCCGCAAACTAACCATGCACGGCTCACCTTCCGAGCAAAAGCATTAGAAAATATTTCGTCATCAGAAGTATTTCGTCAAAGACTGGCTGTTCGCAGTCTAACGCCCTGGTTTGCGTTATCTGTTTTAGGCATAATTGTTTTTTCGATTTTACTCTGGAGTATTTTCGGAAAAATTCCAGTGACGGTTGAGGGACAGGGCATTTTATTACGTCGTCGCGAAGCTCCCGGCCAGCCCCCCGAAATTAGTAACTTTGTCGCTTCTGGGGAAGGACGGATTAATCAGCTACTGGTTTTGGAAGGGGATTCTGTCCAAGCGGGCCAGGTATTAGGCATGATCGATCAACCAGATTTAAAACTACAACTAAGAAACAAAAATCGAGAGCTTAAGGAACTAATAAGCCAACAAGATGCATTAGCTGATTTGGAAGGCAAATCCACAAATCTCACACAAAATGCAATCTCAATTAAGAAGGATACAATTAAGGCTGAGATTAAATCTCTCCAGGAGAGGGCAAGCTTTATCAAGAATACAAAGCTTAAATCATTACAGGTGCAACGCCAGGGTTTAAACAGTCAACTTAGCCGAATTCAGGAGCTGGTAAATTTGCAAGAAAATAAGGTTTCTCGAACCGAACCCTTAGTGAAGGAAGGAGCTATTTCAGAAGCATCATTCATTCAAATTAAGGAAGAGGCAATTAAAACCGAAAACACTCTGAGCCAGATTAACTCGGATGTTGAGAAGGTTGATGTAGATATTGCTACCACAGAGGAAGAGTATCAAAACACTATTGATCGGATTGCTAATCTGGCTGCTCAAATCAATGAGCTAGATAGCCAATTTATCAATGTAGATTTACAGGATCGCACCCGAAATGAAGAGCGAAAGTTAAAAATTCAATCTATTAAAGGGGAGATTTCATTACTGGAATTGACGCTGCGGCAACGGAGTCAAATTATCAGTCCTTACTCAGGTATCATCCTCGATATGCTGGCTTCAGAGGGACAAGTCGTTCAAGTTGGTACTCCGATCGGGCAGATTCAGCTTAACAAATCCCCATCGATTCCCTTAACTGCTGTAATGTATTTTACACCTGGAGATGGCAAAAAGGTTATTCCTGGTATGAAGGTATCAGTCACTCCAGATACAGTTAAGCGAGAAGAGTACGGAGGGATTAAAGGACAGGTCTTTTCTGTTACTCCCTATCCCGTCAGTGAACAATCAGCTCAGGAATATACTGGTGATAAAACTATCGCCGAAGCCTTAACAGAAAAGGGACGGAAAATTGAAGCTATTATTCAGTTAGAAACGGATGCTAATGCTCCTAGTGGCTATGTTTGGACAGCCTCAAAGGGTCCCAGTTTTAGAATTACTTCAGGTTCAATTGCTGCAGGATACGTTACGCTTGAAGAAAATCCTCCAATCACCTATGTAATCCCCATTCTGCGTAAGTGGACTGGGCTTTATTAATTTGTTAAGTTCTCTATAAGTCATCACTAACTTTTGCATTTGACAATCTGCATATTTACGATGGGAAATCTACCTCAGCGTGTTTCAACACCAACAATCCTACAAATGGAAGCAGTGGAATGTGGTGCTGCTGCCCTAGCTATCATTCTAGGTTTTTACCGTTGTTTTATTCCCTTAGCGGAGTTGCGGCAGGTTTGTGGTGTGTCTCGCAATGGTAGTAATGCAGCTAATATAGTTAAGGCTGCAGAGAAATATGGGCTTAAGGCTGCGGGGTATCGGCTTGAACTTGAATCTACCCGAAAGCTTACACCCCCCTTCATCGCTTTTTGGGAATTCAATCATTTTGTTGTTGTAGAAGGTTTTGAAGGCCAGATAGTTTACCTTAATGATCCTGCTGTAGGACAGCGCCAGATTAGCCTGGAGGAGTACGATCGCTCCTTCACTGGAATTGTTTTAACCTTTGCACCCGATATAAATTTTCGCTCCAGGGGTCAACCCCCTAACATTTTTCCCAGTCTATTCAGACGCTTTATTAAGAGTAACTCAAAACTCGAACTTATCTATTTAGTAATTGTCGGATTTTTATTAACTATTCCTGGCCTTGCCATCGCCATTTTCTCTAAGATCTTTATAGAAAATGTTTTGATTGAGAATCGTCTGGACTGGCTCAGACCTCTGTTGAGTTTTATTATCGTTATTGCCCTCCTGGAACTGTTGCTTTTATTTTGGCAATATCAGGGATTGCGTAGACTACAAACCCGTCTATCCATGATTTTTTCCACTGAGTTCATTGAACATATTCTCTGTTTGCCAACCAGTTTTTATGATCAGCGATCGCCCGGAGAAATAGGCAGTCGGTTCATGCTTAATAATACCGTCGCTCAGTTACTCTCTGGTGAGCTAAGTAAAACTTTGATTGACGTTGTCATGATGTCAGTCTATTGCATCATTATGCTGACTTACAGCGTACCCTTGACATTAATTGCGTTGTTGATGGCTGGAATTAATGCGCTTGGATTAAACTGGTTTGCGCGGCAAAGAAAAGATACCAATTTGCGCTTGGGTTTAGAGATGGGCCAGGCGATGGCTACCACAATTAGTGGGCTACAAGCGATCGAAACAATTAAGGGAGCGGGAATAGAAACTTATTTTTTCAACCGCTGGGCAGGTTTGTATTCAAAAGCAATAAATTCTCAACAGGAACTAGCAGTTCCCAGTCAAATTCTCAGCATTTTACCGTCCACCCTCAATTCTCTGACCAATATGACCTTGATCATTGTGGGGGGGTTACAGGTTATGCGAGGGGAGATGAGTCTTGGCATGTTGGTTGCTTTTCAAGCGTTGATGCAATTATTTCTTGAACCAATTCTGCGCCTGGTCGGGATGGGTAGCATTTTGCAGGAAATATTTGGAGATATAGCCCGTCTTGATGATGTGTTAGATAATCCGATCCCTGAGGAACAAAATTTCTTTCAGTTCGCGGATCTTTCTCTCAACCCAACTGCGCCTCTCCAAAACCAACAACTGAAGCTAGAAGGGAAAGTCAGCTTTAAAGATATTTATTTTGGTTACAGTCCAATTGATAAACCATTTATTGAGAGCTTTAATTTATCAATTGAACCTGGTCAAAGAGTCGCGATCGTTGGCGGGTCAGGTTCAGGCAAGAGTACTATCGCAAAACTGCTGCTTGGCGTTTATCAGCCCTGGCAGGGTGAAATATTACTTGACGATATTCTTAAAAAAGACATTCCCCGTGCCGTTTTGAATCAATCGATCGGCTATGTCTCCCAGGGTAGCGTCATTTTTGCTGGAACAGTTCAGGAGAACATTACATTATGGGACAAAACAATTTCTGATCTGGATATTGTGCAGGCAGCAGTGGATGCCAATATTCACTTCAAAATTATGACTTTACCGATGGGCTACCAATCCTACCTGCTGGAGGGAGGAATGAACCTGAGTGGCGGTGAACGGCAGCGGCTGGAGATTGCCCGTGCTCTGGTCAGGAACCCAACGATTTGCATTTTCGATGAGGCAACCAGTGCGCTGGATACGGCAGCGGAGGAACAGGTGATGCTCAGCCTGCAATCCAGGGGACTAACCTGTATATTTATTGCCCACCGACTCAGCACGATTCGGAACTGTGACCAGATCCTGGTGATGGAGAAAGGCAAAGTTGTTGAACTGGGAACCCATACCGAACTCTGGCAGGAAAAGGGAGCGTACTATCGGATGCTCTCGCTTCAGGGTGAATAAGCAATGAAATGACACATCCTGAGTACACTGCTAGCATACGGCTGCCACACCCATCTACTACAGTTCAATCATCAACGGTTCGGTCATTACTCAGGAGGCTTTATGAACCAACTTCAGATTGAAACTCAAGGCATTGAACGGCAACTTACCCCGGAAGAGTTGGAAGCGATCGCGGGCGGAGGCATTCTTGATGCTCTTGTAGGAAAGCTTGTAAATACTTTTGGTGAGACCAAACCAACTCCTATTATGACGCGTTCCATTGAGATTCCCCTCAATGAAATTTGTACAGATTACGGAAAAAACTAACCCATTGGGTGGTTCAGAAGAATATCCCTGCCGATAAACTGCTGGCACTTGAGTGCCACAGGGTTGCTATACCTGTTGACTATTATCAAACTGTAATTCATTCACTACTCAGGAGATTTTGTGAACGAGACAGAAAACCAGAACATTGAACGGCAACTCACCCCAGAAGAGTTGGAAGCGATCGCTGGCGGAGGTTTTAACTTGGACAGAATGGCAAAATTGGGTGGGGTGATGCATGGCAGGCCAGAGCCAAACAGTTTGGATCTTGCCGGTGAAGTAGGGGGGCGCATTGCCCAAGGTGGCTATATTCTGGGACAGGCGTTTAAGGGGCTGTTCTACGACCTGACCTCCGATGGCGCTAGCAACCTGGACAAGATGGCTGATATTCAGAAGAACACAATGTCTCGATCAGAAGACGTTTATGCAGATTTTAAAGACTCAGCCGTAGGAAAGATCTTGGGACATGTTGCTATTGTTGTTGGTACGGCTGTCGCAGGTGGGGCTATTGTAGCTGGAGGCGGCGCCATCCTCAGGTCTACTACTGCTACTGTTAGTCGTTCGAGCAGTGGGGCGGGTATACCCACTTTGGTGACTACGCCCAGCAGAGGTTCATCACTCGCTCCCAATATACAAACTACTTATAGATTGAGCCCTGGAGCCATCATGGAAAATGCGCGAGCTGATCACTTTGCCAATGGCGGCTCATTTTCTTCTGTGCCGCGTACTGAATCCTTTTTTTCTTACGATGTTACTATCTCTGGCTTACAGATAAATCAGCAGTCTCCGATCGGTGATCAGCTGGTTGGAAAATCGGTCGGGCAGTTCTTATCTGCAGATGAACTTCAGCAGATGAACATTCCTGCGGATGCGCGTGTTGTGAAGTATGTCGGTGCCACGGCTGCTGATGCTGATTTCGTGAAGGAATTCAAGGCGGCATCGGGGTTGAAGGACAATACTAAGCTGGGCTATCTCGAGGTACAGTGGTCGTCTAACGGCACTACAGTTCACGACAATGTGCCCTTGATCGATCTGGGTGAGATCAAAGAGAATGTTGTTGAGGAAACTAAACCTGTTAGAAAGCCAGTGTATTTGGCCGGTGGAGCCGGGTGGAGAAGTACTGGGGGTTAAAGCTTCCTCCAGCTTCTAAAGGGTTGGAAACGATCTCATCCTAATTGCCGGAGTGGGTGAAATTAAACCTCGCCCTAGACCGTTCTGGTGTTGCACTATCAGGGTTTGACTCTCAACACACTCTACAAAGCTACTATCAACTCTATTCCCTCCCTCAGGCTCAATCAGGTGGAGGGAATTGTTTCTATAAGCAAGTCAGAAAAATCCTTGCTGAGGAACTGCTGATATTTAACTGTCACAGGATTGTCACATCTGATGACTATTATCAAACTGTTCACCAATCATTCAATCATTACTCAGGAGGCTTTATGAACGAGACAGAAGGACAGGGCATTGAACGGCAACTTACTTCAGCAGAGTTGGAAGCGATCGCTGGCGGAGGTTTTAACTTGGACAGAATGGCAAAATTGGGTGGGGTGATGCATGGCAGGCCAGAGCCAAACAGTATCGACCTTCTCGGTGAAGTGGGGGGGCGCATTGCCCAGGGCGGCTATATTGTTGGACAGGCGTTTAAGGGACTGTTCTCTGACTTAGCTGGTGACTATACCAAGGCGGGTGACATTCAGAAGAACACTATCTCCCGCTCAGAGGAGGTTTATCAAGACTTTAAAGACTCACCCGGAGGAAAGATTATAGGCGGTATTGCTCTTGTTATTGGTGGGGGCGTGGCAGGTGGGGCTGTTTCCGCTGGAGGCCGGGCGCTCATCAGTGCCACCTCCGGGATACGCAACATAACACCGATTCTTGAATCTGGTGCTCTTGGCGCTACTCGTAGCGTCCCGGCGGGTGCAATCAGTTTTCTAGAAGTTAAGGAAGAAGCAACTTTAGGGCAGTTTGTTTCTGCAGATCAACTCAAGGCTGCAGGCATTCCATCCAATGCCCGTATCGTTGGCTATGCAAGTGCTAAAGACACTGATGATTTCGTGAAGGAATTCAAGGCTGTCTCTGGGTTGAACAACGACGTAAAGCTGGGTTGTCTTCAGGTGGAGTGGTCTTCTAACGGTTCTACCGTCCACGACTATGTGCCCTTGATCGATCTGGGCAACATCGAACAGAGCGCTGTTACTGAACCATCAGCAACCGTGAATCAAGATAATGTCAGAAAAGGTGGTTTTGCTCGCTATGGTCAAGCCCAGTATATGGGGGGGCGAGGATAATAGGAAGTGCACCAGATTTAGAGATTTATTTTAGTTGTTAATCTCAATTTACCTGAGTGAAGTCGAAATCCGCCTTAGACTGCTCTCAGCTTGAACCATCAGCATTTCATTCTCAACCCACTTTCAACCCACGTAAGCTCTTCCCTCCGGCTCAATTAGTCTGAGGGATTTTTCTTCATCGTTATCTCTACTGAAGCAGGATTTGTCGTTCAGTTGACAGCCACCGGACTTGTTGAACTGTAATATTTAGGCAATACAAAGCAAGTCAGAAATATCTTTGCTGAGGAACTGCTGATATTTAACTGTCACAGGATTGACACATCTGATGACTATTATCAAACTGTTCACCAATCATTCAATCATTACTCAGGAGGCTTTATGAACCAACTTCAGATTGAAACTCAAGGCATTGAACGGCAACTTACCCCGGAAGAGTTGGAAGCGATCGCTGGAGGCTTGAGTTGGGACGATATTAGTGGGTTTATCGGCAAAGTGGGGGGAGGTATTGTCGCTGGTCTTTCCCAAGTAGGCAAAGCTGAAATGCAGAAGGACTACATTGCTACTGGAGATTACGCTGGAGCAAGGGAAATTGATGCAAAATACCCCAGCATGAGTGAAGTCTATAATTCTGCTAAAGACACTGTGGGAGCCAAAATTGCTGGGGGCGTTACGATTGTTGCTGGAGCTGCTGGAGTGGCTGTTGCCCTTTACTATGGTGGTTCTGCCCTTGCCCAAGGATTAGGTTATGGAGGCGCTGCTATTGTTGTTTCTCGTACATTGAGTGATCTTATAGAACCAATGCCGTCACCCCCTCGGGGGCTAGGGTATGGTCAAGGTGGTTCCATTAGCAGTTCATCTTCCAGCATCTCTGGTTTACAGATTAATGGGCAGTCCCCGATCGGTGAACAACTGGTTAATAAATCAGTAGGGCAGTTTTGTTCTACTGAGCAACTCCAGCAAATGGGTATTCCTGCTGATGCCCGTGTTGTTGGCTATGTCAGTGCCAAAGACGCTGATGCTAATTTCGTGAAGGAATTCAAGGCTGCCTCTGGCTTGAACGACAATGCCAAGCTGGGCTATCTCCAGGTAGATTACTCTGTTAATACTGGCAATAGTGAAACCGTTATAGTCCACAAAAATGTGCCCTTGATCGATCTAGGTGAGATCAAAGGGAATGTTGTTGAGGAACCCAAAGCTGTTGGGGCAGGTGATGTGACTGATCCGGGGCAAGCCACTACCTCACCGTCAAACACATTTGCTCCCCTATGGGCTAGGTATGCTCCTAAAGGGGTCAGAATGAATTTTAACAGCCAGAACTCCTGACAACATCCTTTCCCTCAACTCTATTCACTCCCTGAGGATACAGCCAGTCCCAGGGATTTTTCATGCTTCAATAAACCAGCAAAGCCATGCTATCGAGGAATCTACAGTACCTTGGCACATTCTGAGCATACGGCTGCTACACCCACCCTCTACAGTTCAATCATCAACAGTTCAGTCATTACTCAGGAGGCTTTATGAACCAACTTCAAATTGAATCTCAAGGCATTGAACGGCAACTCACTTCAGCAGAGCTGGAACAAATGAGTGGGGGACATCTAACCCCTCCTGGAGATAAAACAAGCGGCATGATCAAAATTGGAATGGGTTATGGCGGATTTGCTGGCTCCTTAGCTGGCGGACTGCCAGGTATGATTGTGGGTGCCGCAATCGGGGGAGGGTTAATGAAATTGATTGGTGAAAAATAATACCCTCTATCAGAACTTCTATTCAGACTCTGTACAGCAAGAGACTCGGATAGGGTTAAATGTGTCCGTTAAAGGCTCAGTCCCGAGGGAATTTTTATAAATTTTTAGAAAGTATCCTTCCCTAGAGGTATCTGGTCAGCCAAACGATACCGCTAGGATGCTGGGCGTACCTGTCCACAGGCTGAACGGCCTGGACGCAATGGATATTTTCTCTAACACCGTTGCCCTCTCCCGCATGCAATTTGCCCTCACGGCTAGCATTCATATGCTCTGGCCGACCTTAACCACGGGGGTGGGAATTTACCTGGTAGTGATCGAGGGGTTGTGGCTGAAAACTCGGAATCCCGACTATTATTACCACGCCCGCTTCTGGGCCAAACTCTATGCCCTCAACTTTGGGGTCGGAGTGGCCACAGGTATCCCGATGGAGTTTCAATTTGGCACCAATTGGGGCCCCTTCTCTGAAGCCGTGGGGAACTTTTTTGGCAGTGTGATTGGGTTTGAAGCCTCCTGGGCCTTCATGCTGGAAGCCGCCTTTCTGGGCATCATGCTGTTTGGCTGGGAGCGGGTTAACCCGGTGATCCATTACCTCTCTACCATCCTGGTGGCGATCGGGGCTAACCTGTCCACCCTCTGGATTCTGACCGCCAATTCCTGGATGCAGACCCCAGCGGGGGGGGAAATGGTCAAGGGTAAGTTTATTGTCCACGATTACTTCCAGGCCATTCTCAACCCGTTTATGGTCAAGAGTGTGTCCCACATGTTCCTGGCCACCCTGGAAACCTCACTGTTTGTGGTCGGGGGAATCAGTGCCTGGTATATGCTGCAGAACCGCCATCAAGCTTTTTTTGCCCGATCGTTCAAAATTGCCCTCGCTGCCACCCTGCTGGTCGCTCCCTTGCAAATTTATGTGGGGCATTTGAGTGCCGAACAGGTCTACCGCTGGCAACCCTCGAAGCTGGCCGCTATGGAAGCGCAGTGGCAAACCATTCCGGCCGGGCAGTCAGCGAGTTGGAGTCTGCTGGCCTGGCCGAATAACAGGACAGAAGAAAACGAGTGGGAGGTGGCCATTCCCCAGGCCCTGGGCTACCTGCTGGAACTCAAACCGGAACTGAGTGAACCCGTGCTGGGCTTAAAAGAGTGGCAACCCCAGGATCGTCCCCGTCTGGTTGGATTGATCTATTATTCCTTCCGCACCATGATTGTGATCGGAGTGTTGCTGGCAGGGTTGATGGGCGGCAGTATGGTCTACTGGCTGCTGGGTAGGCTGTCCTTTGAAAAAATTGCTCAACAACGACGGCTATTGTGGGTCTGGGTCTGGGCCGCTCCCCTGGGGTTTATTGCCATTGATACGGGCTGGATTGTCCGCTGTACGGGTCGGCAGCCCTGGACGCTCTACAATCAAATCCGCACCGCCGACTCTGCCTCCCAGATTCCCGCCAGCCATGTCCTGGTTTCCCTCTCTGCCTTTGCCGTAACTTACCTCGTCCTGTTGATTGCCTACTGTTACTTTGGCAGTCGCATTCTCCGACGTGGGCCCAACTTTGACCTGCCCATCCCCGGTGTGGAGGTGGAGCGCCCAGCGATCGCCACAGAACCGGCTGAATTTGTCGCTGATGAACGTCCGGTTGAAGCCCAACAGTAGAGGATTTTAGCTGCATGGAAACGCTGGAATATTTTTTACCACAAGTCTGGTTTGCCATTCTTGCTCTTTTTCTCTTCCTCTATGTCTTGCTGGATGGCTTTGACCTGGGAGTGGGCATTCTTTCCCTCACCTCCTCCACTGAAGAGCGGCGCAGCATTTTAATGACCAGTCTCAGCAATATTTGGGATGCAAATGAAACCTGGCTCGTGCTGATGGGGGGTGGGTTGTTTGGGGCGTTTCCCCTCGCCTATGCCACGATTTTGAGTGCCCTGTATATCCCAATTCTGCTGATGGTGTTTGGTTTTATTTTTCGAGCTGTGGCGTTTGAATTTCGGGAACAGGCCCGGCGCAAATGGTTCTGGAATATCGCCTTTGGGATTGGCAGTTTTACTGCGGCCCTGGGTCAGGGATTTGCCCTCGGTGCCGTGTTGCGGGGAATTGATGTAGACCTCTCCGGTCATTTCGTTGGTACGCAGTGGGATTGGCTGAGTTGGCAGTCGATCGTCGTAGCTCTAACCCTGATTCAAAGCTATGTCCTGATTGGCTCTACTTATTTAGTTTGGAAAACCACGGGAGACTTACAACTGACCCATTACCGTACCGCCAAAATTGCGGCCTGGACAACCCTGGTGGGGGCGATTTTGATCACGCTGGGTACACCAATTTTTTATCAAAGTGCGCGATCGCGATTATTTCAGCAACCTCTGGTCTACATTTTTGGGCTGATTCCCATTCTGGCAATTTTATTAATTTCTCAATTAATTAGTAGCCTCGATCGTCGCCAGGAACGGATGCCCTTTATCTGGACAATTTCACTGTTTGTGCTGACCTTTATCGGTTTAGCTTTAGTGGTTTTCCCCTATATCATCCCCACCCAGATCACGATCTATGAGGCGGCGGCTGATCCCAGTTCTCTGGTGATCATGTTGATTTTTATTGGGTTTCTCATTCCCGTGATGTTGTTCTATAACCTCTACCAGTACATTGTCTTCCGGGGCAAGATCACCGGAGAAACTGGGGGATATGAAGGTTAAGTGTTCACTCCAAACACAGCCGCACGTTGGTTATCTCGCTCAATTCTGACTGGCCAGCAGCACTTCCTGGCGCGCCCATTGATCCGCAGCCAAAATATCCTCCAGACTGGGTTCCGCACAGTTCTTGCTGCTAAACCGATCGCAGGTTTGCTCAATTAAACGGGGAATGTCCAGAAATGCAATCCGTTCTGCCAGGAATAAAGCCACTGCCTGTTCATTGGCGGCATTCAACACCGCTGGCATTGCTCCTCCAGCCCGGCCCACTGCGTAGGCTAATTTCATACAGGGATACTTGGCATGATCCGGCTCCTTGAAAGTAAGATCCCCAGCTTTGAGCAGGTCGAGACGGGGCCAATCCGTGGCAATCCGTTCCGGCCAGGACATGGCATAGAGGACGGGAAGCCGCATATCCGGCCAGCCCAGTTGAGCCAGCACGGAGGTATCCTGAACCTCAATCAGGGAGTGAATAATACTCTGGGGATGGATAATAATTTCAATGTGATCGTAGTCCAGACCAAATAAATAGTGGGCTTCAATCACTTCCAACCCTTTATTCATCAGAGTGGCAGAATCGACGGTGATCTTTTGACCCATCAACCAGTTGGGATGTTTGAGCGCATCGGCAACGGTCACCTGTCCCAGTTTATCCACCGGCCAATCGCGAAAGGCTCCCCCGGAGGCAGTCAGGAGAATCCGCCGTAATCCTCCGGCAGGAACCCCCTGTAAACACTGAAAAATAGCAGAATGCTCTGAATCCGCGGGGAGCAGCTTCACCCCATACTGTTCCACTAAGGGCAGCACCACAGGGCCCCCAGCAATCAGGGTTTCTTTATTGGCTAAAGCAATATCCTTTCCGGCTTTGATCGCCGCGATTGTCGGCAATAGTCCGGCACAACCCACAATTCCCGTCACCACGGTTTTCGCATCCCCGTAGGCCGCCACCTCACAGACTCCCGCTGGGCCAGCCACTAAAATCGGTTGGGGATCCAGATCCGCGATCGCCGCCTTCAGATCGTCTAATTGTTGTTCATCCGCCAGGGCCACGATCTGGGGTTGAAACTGGCGAATCTGGGGAATCAGTTTATCTAAGCTGCGACCGGCCGCCAGCCCCACAATCCGAAACTGATCCGGGTACTGCGCCACGATGTCCAGGGTTTGGGTGCCAATCGAACCAGTAGAACCGAGCAGAGTAATTGCTTTCACAGATGTTTTACGGGTAACAGGAGCACCTTAATCGTACCCTGAGACGGTGAAACAAAATCCTGGGATGGCCCTACAATCTCCCTGAGACATAGGCCCTGGGATCAACCCTAAAGGGTGAAGGTAAAATCTTCCACCAACATCCCCGGTACCAGGGAACCGCCGAGGGAGCGACCATCATAGGTGCCAATTTCGGGAATAAATTCTTGAGTGTCGGTAAAATCAATCAGCTGATCGCCCCAAAAACTGTATAAACTTTCATCCCAACGCAGATCCTGAATCGGCGCAACAATTTCCCCTTTTTCCACCCAGAAGCAAGCGTAACGGGTCATGCCAGTAATTCTGCCGCCTGGGATATCGCTCCAGTTGAGGTAATGCAGGTTAGAAAGATATAAGCCCGTGTCCAGTTTGGCCAAAATTTGATCCGTCGCCAGGCTACCGGGGAGAATTTCCGGCGATCGCAACCCTTCCATCCCACTGGCCCCATTCCCCTGGATGCCATACTCTTTGGCAGTGCGACTACTGACCAGGCTATTGACCAGTTCACCTTGACTGATCACGGGTAACTCTGTTGCCGCCATTTCCCCTAACTCATTAAAGCGGGGCACACTACCACTGCTAAAGTTTTCCCGCAGACTGAACTGGGATGAAAGCCGCTTACCCTCCCGTAATTTTGCCAGCGCACTCCCCCCCTGACGCAGCGAAGCTTCACTCACCGCCCCCCAGGACAGCATGGTTAAAAATTCGGCCGTTGCTGCTGGGGCCAGATAGGTGCGATACCGACCGGGGGGAACCGGATGGACAGGGGCATCCAAGATCTCTAACTGAGCTTTGCACTGCTCAATCTGGGCTTGATAGTGATCCGCTTGCCATTGTCGCCCAGCCAAAGTTGCCTTCACAGCCTTTTCGGAAGGGGCAATCAAGGAGTAGTCCAGAAAAAAAGTTTCGGTTGCAAACCAGTGCCGCTGCCCCGCTGAATTACTATTTGCCCGGATCACCGTGCCAGCCGCATAAATGCCAGTAAAGTCCAGATTCTGAACTGCAGGCAAAATTGCAGCCACCGCACCCTTAGGCATCAGTAAGTCTCCGCTATAGACCTCCCGACTGGACCCTTTATTTTCCGGCAAGACGATGTAGGGATCTTCCGGCAGTTGTTTAACTTCTTGACGGACATAGTCCAGGTTTTCCAGCCCCGTTGCTGTGTCGATCGCCCGATCGCCCGTAAACGGAAAAGCGGCATAGGCGATGCGCTGATTATAAATGAGCCGCAGCGTCAGGGTTGCATCGGTCACCAGGCCCGTTTGGCGCACCCTGGCTCGATTAAAGCGAATAAACTGGCTTTGCTCCCCTGCCAATTCCAGGGTGAGGTGTTCATCCACCTGCAGGTTCTCGATCAACACCTCAGAAAGTTGATAAAAATCTTGCTCTAAACTATCCAGCGTGGCCAAATTCACCGCCTGTCTCCCCTAACTGTCAATCCAGCAGTCCATAAGTTTGTAGTTTGACACACTTTCGTAAGAGACTGAGCACAACCGCTGGTTCACCCAACCGTAGAGGAGCTAAAAAAATAGAGAGGGCAGTCAGAAAAACCACCCTCCCAACAGTCAAGTTAACTGCAATAAATTGATCTGAACGTGTCTGCAATCGATCCAACCTAGAGGGGATGGAACAGCAGATCGGGAAAGAAACGATTGAACTCGATCAAAATTCCAGCCGTAATACCCAACCAGATGGCGGTAATGACTGGAGCGGTAGACAAATAGGTGAGAAAGTCTTTCATGCAAAATCTCCGTTAACAGATAAACAGGTAAACTAGCGGGGAGAAACGTTGAGTTCGCTATCTTTAGCGGTCAATTCACCCGTGGTTAGTTCCTTAATTGCCAACAATGGCCAAGCCGGACCCGTGCTAATACATCTGATGGCCAGAGGGACATCAATAATGATTTCTTTCTCTGCAGGATTGTCAGACTTCTTGGCAGCTTGAAGATAAGCACGGCCAACCCAGCCAATCCAGCCAGCGATATAAAGAAACAGCACGCTAGGAATCAGGAAGTCTCCAGCCCGATCCCAACGCCCATCAACGATCAGGTGGGGCAGTCCTTCTGGACCACAGAGAGCCTGGCTGTAACGCTCAAACCGCTTGGCCCCGGAAGCAGGGTCATCAGTGGTATTTACCGCTCTGGCAGCCCGTTGCTGGAAGGCCGGAGAATCCTTACAGGGCACAAGACCCGCTACATCGGCAGAAGCGGTGGGGGCAAAACTAACCCACAGGAAAAAGACAAGAATCAGAGCAAACAACCGTCGCATGGAATTGTTTTCCTCTATTACAAACTATGAAAGATTTTTACAAAAAGTCTAGACTCTTTGTAGGAAGAAGGAATGGAGTCTGGAAGCCATCATACTCTTGTGGGAGAGGTTCAGTAAAGCTTTCAGCCCCAACCAATTCACATAACTTATCAGAAAACGATCGCATTCATGACCACAGTTTTAGCAATTGAAACAAGTTGTGATGAAACCGCCGCCGCAGTTGTAAAGAATCGTCATATTTACAGCAATGTGATTGCTTCTCAGATTGCCGCCCACCGTCCCTATGGGGGAGTGGTGCCGGAAGTAGCCTCTCGCCAGCACCTGGAAAATATCAATACCGTGATTGACGAGGCCCTGGCGGTTGCGGGTCTGGGTTGGGCAGAGATCGATGCCATTGCCGCCACCTGTGCCCCCGGACTGGTCGGTTCCCTGCTGATTGGGTTGACCGCTGCCAAAACCCTGGCCCTGGTGCATCAAAAGCCATTTCTGGGGATTCATCACCTGGAAGGCCATATCGCTGCCTCCTACCTGGCCCATCCCGATTTGCACCCCCCCTTTCTCTGCCTGCTGGTATCTGGGGGCCATACCAGTTTGATTTATGTAAAAGATATTGGGGACTATGAAACCCTGGGGCAAACACGGGACGATGCCGCTGGAGAAGCCTTTGATAAGGTAGCTCGCTTGCTGGGGTTGGGCTATCCCGGTGGCCCCGTCATCGATCGCCTCGCCAGTCAGGGCAACCCTGCTGCTTTTCACCTGCCAGAAGGTAATATTTCCCTACCCGGTGGGGGCTATCATCCCTATGACTCCAGCTTCAGTGGGCTGAAAACCGCCGTTCTGCGACTGGTGGAGAAACTCAAAACCGAGGGAGACTTACCGATCGCCGATTTGGCCGCCAGTTTTCAGGACTGTGTGGCCCGCTCCCTCACCCGTCGGACGATCGCCTGTGCGCTGGATTATGGTCTGGAGACGATCGCGATCGGAGGTGGGGTAGCCGCTAACCGGGGATTGAGGTTACACCTGCAGGCCGCCGCTGCCGCCCATAATCTAAAAGTTTTATTTCCGCCCCTCTCCCTCTGTACCGATAATGCCGCCATGATTGCCTGTGCCGCAGGTGCCCATCTGGAACGGGGCCATACCTCGCCCCTCACCCTGGGAGGTCAATCACGCCTGGCTATTACAGAGGTGATGCAGCTTTATCTTGGGCATCATACCGCTCCAGAAGTCCCCTGAGAAGCAGGTAGAGCTTGCAATTGCTGAATCCAGTCATGAATCGCTGGATTAACGACCTGGGGGAGTTCATCATGGGGACAGTGCCCGGCATCTACCCATGTCAGGGTCGCCTGGGGAAAGTACTGGCAAAACTTTTCGGCTTTAGCAGGGGTCATCCAGGGATCCGCCGTACCCCAGAGCAGTAAAAGGGGACGATCGAGGGACTGCAGCAGTTGATCGAGTTTGCGACCGGGCGGGGACTTAAACACAGCGGCAAACACCCCCAATGCGCCCGGATCAAAAGCGGGTCGATAAATTTCTTCCACCAAGCGATCAGTGACGGCGGTGGGATCTTTATAAACCTGGAGGAGAATCTGGCGAATCCGCGATTTCTGCCGGGTATAGTGAAAAAGCACAAAACTGAGAATATCGATCGCGAAGGGCAATTGCAAAATCTGGCGTTGGAGTTGGGCTAACTGTTGCTGCCAGGGAGACTTCGGAGCTTGCTCTCCAGCGTCGGAAAAGGGGCCGGCACAGTTGAGTAAAATCACACCTTCCACCTGGGCTGGAGCATCGACGGCCAGACAGAGAACGGTGTACCCACCCAGAGAATTACCGGCAATGAAAACGGGAGCCTGGACAACACTGGCACAGAAGTCCCGTAACTGATCCCGCCAGAGGTCCGCTGTATAGGCAATCGCTGGTTTTTCCGATCGGCCAAACCCCAACAGGTCGATCGCCCAGACCCGGTAATTCTGCGACAATTCAGCGATGTTTTTGCGCCAGTGATCTGTAGACGCACCAAATCCATGCACAAGGATTAAATTTGCGCCCCGTTCGCCCTTCTGGACGTAGTTTATGCGGTAGCCGCGCCAGAGCCAGGTTTGGGGCTGCAGGGTAATCTCAAAGTCAACAGTGGTCATAGACATTGCCAGGGGAGATTTTCTCAGCATAACTTTTCCTGGCATGGAAAGCTGGCCCAGGGTTTCAGCCCAACTCTTGTGCCACCTCGCTTTTGCCCTAACTTGGCCGAATTGAACGATCGCAGGGGGGAACCGGGGGATCAATGGCCCAGGGCTTGTCTAATCTGGTCAGTAATAAATTCAATTTGGGCTAGCTCTAACTCTGGCCAGATCGGCAGACTGAGCACCTGAGTAGAGAGTTCGTCACTGATCGGATTGGCGGGGTATTTGCCAGCATAGACGGGTAGGCGATCCTGGGGCACGGGATAGTAAATCATCGTGCTGATGCCCGCATTCTCCAGGGCCGTTTTCAATCGATCGCGCTGCTGATTCATCACCCGGATGGTGTACTGATGAAAAACGTGGCCATCGGTAATTTCCGGTGTAATCAGCTCAGGCAGATCCGCCAGGCGTTGATTGTAGTGGCGGGCCACCTGACGGCGGGCTGCATTCCAGCTATCGATATAGGGTAATTTCACCCGCAGAATGGCGGCCTGAAGGGCATCCAGACGGGAATTGTAGCCAAATAGCTCGTTATGATACCTGTGCTTGGCTCCATGCACCCGCAACTGCTGGGCCAGGTCAGCGATCTGATCATCATCGGTGACAATTAAACCGCCATCGCCATAGGCCCCCAGGTTTTTGGAAGGGAAAAAAGAGAAAGCTCCCAGGTGCCCAAGTCCACCGGTAAAACGTCCTTGCAGGGCGGCTAAGGTACTCGGTTTACAGTCTCCCTCACACCCGGTACAGCTACCAAAGTAGCGAGCCCCAAAGGATTGAGCACAGTCTTCAATCACCTTGAGCTGGTATTCCTGGGCAATATCGAGGATCTGCCCCATGGCGGCGGGATTGCCAAAGAGATGGACCGGCAGGATGGCTCTGGTACGTGGGGTGATTTTGGCCCGGATAGCAGCGGGATTAAGGTTAAAGCTGTGCTGCTCAACATCGACAAAAACTGGGGTCGCCCCAACATTGCTGATCGACTCTGCAGTGGCAAAAAAGCTGAAGGGGGTGGTGATCACTTCGTCCCCAGTTCCAATGCCCAGGGCGCGCAATCCAATGATCAGGGCATCGGTTCCAGAATTCACTCCGATCGCATGTTTGACCCCCAAATAGGCTGCCGCTTCTGCCTCAAATGCCTGCACCTCTGGCCCAAGAATGAAATGGCCGGACTCCAGCACCTGGGCGATCGCCGCCTGAATTTCAGTCTGCAAGCGCTGATACTGGGATCTCAGATCCAGAATTGGAATTGGGGAAAAGGACATAAACACACTCAAGGGGGAGCAGAGTCAGGTGGAATAGGGGCCAGGTGGAATAGGGGCGACCCGTCCTGTCTCTGTTGCGGTCCAAACAGCCCTAGCCTAAAAGGCTACCACAAATTGACTGACTCCAGACTGACGTTCTGGCTTGCAGACCTAGCGGTTGGCCAGATAGCGCAACCCCGCATAGGTTTTGATTAGAAAACGGTTCCAGAGAAATGATTCTGACCGGATGAATTTGGGCAAATTTTCCAGGGCGTGGGGGGGAACAAAGTTGAGCCGATCGTGGCGCAGGGTGGCGGCGGGCAATTTCCCTGGCTCCACAATGCCGTGCTTGACCTGCTCCAGGAGAGAAGGACGAATATGGCCCAGTTGAACCTCCTGCTCGACTAAATCTAGAGGGATAAATCCTGACTGCAACGCCGATAGTAACTCCCGACACCACAGCCCTGCCAGGGGATTAGCCGTGCTCAGCCAGGGTTGGGTTCGCATGTCCGTGTAGTGGGTTAAAGCCGTCTTGCCGGGGGTATATCGTTCTAAGTCATTCCACTCCGTCGGTAGCACACTTCGGACTTGGCGGGCCGGGGCCATCTGAAAGACAAACTGCTCATAACTCCAGCGCCCCTGCTCTAATTCCCGAACTAGCTCGTTTATATCCCAGTGAAGTTGTTCGCAGTCCAGCACCATGACACTAAATTGGGGGTGTCGCCCTGAATCCGCCGGTTCATGCACGGCCAGCAGATCGGCTCCGGCAAAGTCCCAGTGCCAGAGTTCAGCAATGTCCCGAAACACCTGCATGTCCGAGTCCAGGTAGATGGCCCGCCCCTGATAGTTTTCTAGGGCAGGAATTGTAAAGCGTTGAAAGCTAAAGGGCGTTCTGGGGCGGAGAGCGGGTTGGGCGGGGAGGGGAATGGTTAGCTGGGCAGCGGCGATCGCTTCATCCAGAGGAACAATCTCAACGGGATGAGCGGTGTGCTGAAGAATGGAATACTCCAGGATCTTGTAGGCCAGTAATTGTTCTCTCTGGGTGCCAACGTAAATTTTAATTGGGGTTTGTGCAGTCACGGCAGTCCTGGCAGAATAAACCGTTAGAAATCCATTAAACAGCTAATGTTGTTAAAAACAGATCGCATAATTCCCGCACTGCACCGTGTCCACCCGGTCGCTGGGTAATGTAGACGGCACAGTTTTTGTTGGGTTGAATGGCATCAGCAACGGTGAGGGGACAACCGACGGTCAAAAGCACGGGGGTATCGGTGGCATCATCCCCCACGTAGGCCACATTTTCCAGTTGTAGCTCTAGCTGTTGGCACAGGGTTTTTAAGGCAGTTAACTTGTCCTCCACCCCTAGAAGAACGTGGCGAATTCCTAAACGTTCAGCCCGATGCCGAATTGCTGGCGATCGACTGGCTGAAATGATTGCCACTTCAATGCCTGAGCGCATCAACAACTGCAAACCCAGACCATCTTTAACATCAAATCGCTTGATTTCTTCACCGGAATCCGTGATGTAGATCCCGCCATCCGTCAGCACGCCATCAACATCCAGCCCCAGGAGTTTGATTGGCTTTAATTGCAAACTGATATCTTTTTCCATTCCCACCTGCAGGTCTAGACCCCCTGATTGACGGAAGGGTGACTGTTGCTAGGACATTTTACCAGGCTAAGGCGGTTCTAATCGCAAGTAGTTGCTGCAGGTAGTCCTCCAGTTGGGAGAGGTAGACCATATTCGGCCCATCGCTGAGGGCCTGCTCAGGATTTTCATGAATTTCCATGAACAGGGCATCAATCCCAACTGCAACAGCGGCCCGAGCCAGATAGGGAACAAACTCCCGTTGCCCACCAGAGCTATTGCCTTTCCCTCCAGGCATCTGCACACTGTGGGTGGCATCAAAGACCACGGGGTAACCCAAAGCCCGCATCTGGGGCAGGGAACGAAAATCGACCACCAGGGTATTGTAGCCAAAGCTGCTGCCCCGCTCGGTCAAGAGGATATTCTGGGCCCCGCCCTGTTCCAGCTTTTTCACCACATTTTGCATATCCCAGGGGGCGAGAAACTGCCCTTTTTTGACATTAACGGTCCGACCTGTGGCCGCCGCTGCCAGGAGTAAGTCGGTTTGGCGACAGAGAAAGGCTGGAATTTGCAGCACATCCACTACTTCCGCCACGATCGCCGCCTGATAGCTTTCATGAATATCGGTGAGGACGGGAACCCCGATCTTTTCCTTGACCCGCTGTAGAGTTTGTAAGCCATCTTCTAGGGATTGCCCCCGAAAGGAATCAAGCGAGGTGCGGTTGGCTTTATCAAAGGAGGATTTGAAGATATAGGAAATCTGCAGGCGATCGCAAATCTGGCGAATTTGATCGGCCATCTTCAAACAAAAATCCTCAGATTCAATCACACAGGGGCCGCCAATCAGAGCGAAGGGCTGACCGTCTCCAATGGACAGATCGGGAGTGACTTGAATCTTAACCATGCAGGACTCCATTGCGAATATAGGCTTGGGCAGCAACGTGATCTTCGGGGGTGTTAATTTCCAGAATCGGGGTTGGGGTTTGGCCAACAAAAATGCGATGGCCGTGTTCTAAAACCCGTAATTGTTCCAGTCCTTCACATTGCTCCAGCGGGGTCGGTTGCAGTTGGGTATAGTGCTGCAGAAAAGCCCGTTGAAAGGCGTACAAACCGAGGTGATGGAAGACGGGAGCTGTAATTTTATTACGGTAATAGGGAATCGGGGAGCGGGAAAAGTAGAGGGCCTGCTGGTTTTGATCACAAATCACCTTAACGACGTTGGGGTTGGTATAGTCCGCTTCCGTTTGCAGGGGACAGGCGAGGGTGGTCATGACGGGCCAGTGCTCAGAGGGGGATAGATAAGGACGAACCAATTCCGTCAGCATGGCGGCAGTGACAAAGGGTTGATCGCCCTGGACATTGACGACAATTTCCGCTTCTGGATGCCGTTCTGCCACTTCTGCCACCCGATCGGTGCCAGAGGGATGGGTGTCCTGGGTCAGTTCCACCGTTCCCCCAAAGCCTTGCACGACCTGGGCAATGCGCTCATCCTCAGTGGCAACAATGACCTGATCAAAGACAGCACAACTGCACGCCGCTGCATAGACCCACTGGATCATCGGGCGTTCCTGCAGTAGAACCAGAGGTTTGCCGGGAAAACGCTGGGATTGGTAACGGGCCGGAATCACAGCCAGGATATGGGTCATAGGCCACTCTGAACAATATCGTGGAGGCGGACAATCCCGACGGAACGGTGCTGCTGATCCACCACTGGCAGGACTGCGATCGGAGAGGCCCGTTCTTCCATCAACTTGAGGGCATCGTAGGCTAAACAGTCCGGTTCGACCACCACGGGGTTAGGGGTCATCATCATGGCACAGTCAACAGTATCCAGGCGATCGAGGGACATTCGCTGTAAAACCCGGCGCAGGTCGCCATCGGTAATCAAGCCCAGTAAATGGCCCTGGGGGTCAACCACATTCACCGCTCCACAACTCCCGCGGGTCAGGGCGGCAATAATTTCGACTAAAGAAGCCCGGTGATCGACGGTGGGATTGGCAGCTCCACTCTGCATCAGATGGCGCACCCGCAGCGTCAAACGACGGCCCAGGGAACCGGCAGGGTGATTCATAGCAAAGGCTTCGGGGGTTAAGTTTTTCGCTTTAGCCAGAGCCATGGATAGGGCATCCCCAATGGCCAGGGCAACGGTGGTACTGGTGGTGGGGGCCAGGTTAAGGGGACAGGCTTCTCGATCGACGGACGCATCCAGCACCACATCGGCTTTGCGGGCGAGGGGAGACCCAAGATTACCGACGATGGCAATAATCGGAACCTGGCGGTGGTGCAGGTAGGGCAAAATTTGCAACAATTCTTCGGTTTGACCGCTATTACTCAACAAAATGGCAACGTCGGCGGTGGCCACCATCCCCAGGTCTCCATGCAGGGCATCACTGGGATGTAGATAAATGGCGACGGTTCCCGTACTGGTCATGGTGGCGGCAATTTTCTGACCCACAATCCCGGACTTGCCCATGCCCAAGATAATCACTTTACCCTGGCAGTGCTGCAACAGGGCGATCGCCTGTTCAACCTGATTAGATTCCAGACGACAGGCCGCTTTATGAATCGCTTCAGCTTCAACTTTCAACAGATCAACAACGTGCCAGAAATGTTCTTCACCCTCACGACACTGTGCCTTTAACATATATTGTCAGGATAAGAAATCAAACGAATGGGAACAGGGGAACAGATGGGTTTGGTTTGAATTTTTCCAATCAGAAATCTGGCTACCCAATATTACCCCAAGCTGTTCTTTTCCGAAAGCCTGGCTGACCTGCTCTCACCACCCGCCAGTTGACTGCTCATTTGCCACAGGGCAACTAAAATTTGACGATAAAGGCTTTGGTATGGTTGGGTTGCTCATCTCCATATCGAATATAAAACAACCGTTCCGGCCGCCCCGCCATAAATTCATCGATCGCCTTTTTGGCCATAGGAAAAATCACGGATTCATAATCATCAAAGAAGATAATTCCACCGGGGGCAGTGCGGGGATAAAAGTATTCCAGGCACTCCAGATGGGGTTCGTATAGATCACAATCAATATTGACAAAAAAATATTCCTGGTTGGGCAGGGTTTTGAGGGTGTCATTGAACTTACCCGGAATTAGGCTGATGGCACGGCTGAGTTTGCGCTGGTCAATCTTTTTCTGCACAGCTTCAATCGAAGTATCAGCAAAAAGATTGCCCTTCTGCTCCAGTTTTTCTTTCAGAACGTCAGGGGTCAACGCCTCATCCTGCTGGGAAAACTCTGGGAAGCCCGCAAAGGTATCCAGACCATAGAAATGCACCGGCAACTGATAGTCTCTGGCAATTTCAGCACAGGCAATCAGACTGCTGCCCCGATAAACCCCACACTCCGCCGCAAAGTAGGCCCCGCCCTGGCTCAATTGGGTCAACAGGCGATTGATGGCCGCAAAGGGGTGATGGGACTGACTGGCATGAAAGCTGGCCAGAGCCATTCTGAACACCTGGAGTACGGGAATGCGTTTGGCGTACTTTTCCAGGTAGGGCAGTTGGTGAGGTAAGTCGTATTTAGCGCTTGTTTTGTTTCCAGTCATAGCCAGAGTCATTCACGTGGGGATGGAGTAAGGGTCAATGCTTAGGGCTGACAACCTGCCATTGTCTCGGTTGGTAATACTCAGACTGGACAATGGATGCCCCTGGCTTCACTTCAAATCTGAAGTGATCATAGAGATCATAGACATAGTAAGGTTTGGTATTTAAGCAAAGTTTGGCGTTATAAAGTCCAGGTTTGAGCCCGCAGTAGGGTAAGACAAATTGAATTTCTGACTGGCCCATTGGCACAGACAGGGCGATTTGATCATCCCTCAGACTATCCAGGGACAAAACAGTTGTGTTGTCTCCCGTTAATTCCCGAATCACCAGGCTGACATTGACATTTTCCAGGGAACGGCGGGCTTCACACAGCAGCGAAATTTTGCCAGCTTGACCGGAGTAGAGATAGGGAATCGATCCATCCTCGCCATCCCTTAAAACTACTGAGCTAATCAACAATTCACTGTCAGGATTATTTGCTTTTGCCGGACGGGGGTGTTGCTGTAAATCCTGCTTGGAGGCCGCCAGTAGATCTGCTTCATAACACTGCATGACATCCTGGGAGTTGTCCCATAGGATTAGTTGTCCCTTTGAGAGATAGACGGCCGTGTCACAGATATTCAGGACGGCATTGGCACTGTGGGAAACCAGAATAAAAGAGGTGCCATTTTGTCTCAAATCTGCCAGCTTGCGATAGCATTTAGCCCGAAAGCGTGCATCGCCAACAGAAAGCACTTCATCGATCAGCAAAATATCGGGTTCGGTGTGAATGGCACAGGCAAAACCCAGTCGCGCTTGCATCCCAGAGCTATAGGTGCGGACGGGGGAATCGATCGCATCCCAAACATCGGCAAAATCGATCACTTCCTCAAATTTTTTTTGAATCTCCCGCTTGGATAGGCCCAAAATCGACATATTAATAAAAACATTCTCCCGCCCCGTCAACACAGGATTAAACCCGGCTCCCAGGGCAATCAGGGCAGCTACCCGGCCCTTAATTCGCACCCGGCCGCGATCGGGCTTAAACAGTCCCCCAATAATTCGTAGCAGAGTTGTTTTACCGCTACCATTCGCCCCAATCAGTCCAATGGATTCTCCCCGTTTAACTGCAAAGTTGATGTCCCTTAAAGCCCAGAATTCATGTTTGCGAATCTTGTCACTTTCCTGGCGAATCCCAAGGATTTCTGCACCAATATCCCGTAATCCATAGACATACGCATATTTCAGGTTACGGCAAAACCGTTTAGATATATTTTCAACGGCAAGGATGACATCATCGCCAGAGTCTTTCGCACGAGTAAAAGGGTCGGAAGAAATGACAGCCATACTAACTGATGCGTTCAACCAGGTAAGGGATCGATAAACGAAAGACAATCCAGCCCAATAACAACAGCAGGATAGTTAAGAAGCTCACCAGTAGAAAAGCACTACCCTGGGTGACCTGTCCGGTAGTGACCAGTTCTCTGGCGGTCATTAATAAGGAGGTGACAGGATTGAGCTGAATGAAAAAGGCTAAACGACCTTGGGTGGGCATCGGATAGACTACGGGAGTGAGAAAAAACCAAACCGTCAAAATAACATCCATTGATTTGGAAACATCTTCAATCAAATGGGTGATCGGCACCAGCAGCAGTCCGATCGCGGTCCCCAGCAGGATCAAAGACAAAAAAGCAAAGGGAGCAATCAACAGCGTCCAGCTAACAGAAACCTTAAAGACGAGAAAGATAATAACGACAAATATTAATTTTACCAACAGATTGAACAGAATTTCGCCCAACTGGGTCAGGATCATGGATTCATGGGGAAATTTGATCTGGGCCAGTAACGGTCGGGAAGTTCGGATTGCGGTTTCAGGCCCCTTGAGGGAGTCCCTAAAAGTCTCCCACAGAACAATGCCTAACATCACATAGGCAGGATAGGGAATATCAGTCTGGCCGATGCGGAGAATTCCTGAGCTATTGGCAAAGGACAGCCCGATGGCGGTCAGGGCTGGAGGCACCAGGGCCCAGAACACCCCTAAGAAAGACTGACGGTACTGTCCCCGCAGGTTTCTCAGCAACAATCGCCAGGCCAGTTCACGGGATTTACCCAGATCGGTAACCATTGCCCGCAGGAGTTGTAAGGGTTTGGTGATTTGGCTGGCAGGGGTATAAATCGTTTCTTTCATTAGCGGCTTAAATCGGCATGGATGGGGTGGGCGCAAGGCGGTAAAAATTAAACATTCTGCATCAGAGCTGGTTAGAGGCAAGATTGATGGCTTAACCAGGGACAAAATTCATAATTTGGTCTGTAACATTGGTTAGGGGAAAGCGGTTGGCACAGTTGACTCTGGCTTGACTGACCAGTTCTGCACACTGCTGTGGGTTGGCAATTAAATCATTGATCATTTCTTGCCAGTTGTCCTCCACTAAAATTCCGTTTTTACCCGACTCGATATAGGGTTCGTAGACCCCCGACCTGGCGGCGATCGTGGCAATATGGCAGGCTGTATATTCCAGATACTTAACCGGGGATTTACATCGATTAAAAGGATGATCGATTAACGGGGCCAGCCCAATCCGCCAGTTCAGTTTAGCCAGATAATTCAGAAATTGATCATAACGGCCAACGGGGCGGTGGTGCTTCACCCTTGAACCAAACTGCAGCAATCGGTTGGGCATGGAAACCGTACCAAAGGTCTCAAACCGGATCAGAGGATGACTAGACAGCGTTGCCGCAATAGCATCGGCCACACTTTCTAAATCATCATTATGGCCCTTAGATCCCATGTAGCCAAGGGTAAGAGCTTGGGCTTGGGGGGTGGGGCTTGGGTGGGGCTTGGGGGGCGGATTGATCAAGCCTGTCAGATAGGGAGGATAGGCCGTTGAAATAAAGGTTTTTTGAGGCAGAAGTGGCTGCAGTTGGGCGGTCAGGCTGGGCGTAGAGGACCAGATGAAATTGACCATCTGCAACAATTGTTTTCTTGTCTCGATCGTTGCAGTCTGGGCGTGGCTGGATTGTAATAGCTCTGGAATATCTGCAGGAATTTCAATTAAGTTGTCATCAATAAAGTAGACCGTCGGGATGTTTAATTTCAGACAGGCTTCAACCAGGGGAATCGCCAGGTGGGAAGAAAAGCGGTTCAAGAAAATTAGATCGGGTTGCCAGTGATCAAGCCATTTTTTGACTTGAGACTCAATGGAGGTTGCCGGATTAAAAAAGTGATCAAATTCTTCCCTGGAACAACTGGAGAAACTAACCTTGCGTTGCTGAGTCAGCGACTTTAAAGCAAAATGGAAGGCGAGAAAATAAGTGGCATCGTAGCGATCGGTTAAGACCCGCACCCGAGGCAAACGATCGCGCTTGAACCAGAGGGGAGGAGGGTTGAAGAGTTTCATGGGATTGAAGGAGATTGCCGCCCAACCCCTGTTTCCATGGCCTGCTGGCGAACTTTTTTGCGCTGATATGCTTCCCGATGGGGTTGATAATTGGAACGACGATCGTGGGAGTCACTCAGCCGCTGCCAGGTTGGGTATAGCAGAGGCGGGATGTAGTGCCCATACTTCAGTTCGGAAATGAGAGAGGGGCGAAAATAGCCCAGATCAACCTCGGCTTGAATCTCCTCCCAGCGGATCTTGTTTGTTCTGAGCATGAGCCGGACTTCTTCCATCCACAGGTAGGCGAGGGGATTACGGGCAGAAACCCAGGGCTGCGTGGCCATATCGGTGTAATGGATCAGGCAGGTTTCAGCGTCAAAATATTCCAGGCTATTCCATTCAAAGGGAACACTATAGCGAATTTCATTTTCCTGCAGCAGGCAAAACTGGTACATCAAATCCTCGTACGTATACTTGCCCTGATCCAGGTCAGCAATAATCCGATCGACCTCCCAATCCAGATTGCCACAGTCCAATAACATCACCGCACATTGCTTGATCCGCTGAGTGGGGGCCCCGTATTTGTGATGGGTGGCTTGGTGCTGTTCCGGCAGATCAGCCTGAATAACAATTTTGGCATCATTAAAAGGAATATTCCAGAGAGCGGCAATGTCCTTCATCACCAGCATGTCTGCATCGAGATAAATGGCTTTACCCTGATAACCGGCCAGCTTGGGAATGCGAAAACGACTGAAGGAAAATCCGGTTCGGCCCCAATTTTTTGGATCTGCGGGTTGCTTGACATCCAGATCGATCATGGGAAAAACCTGCACCGGCACACTGGTATGGCGATGGATAGAATGTTCAAGCACTTTGACAGCTAATTGCTGACTGCGATCGGCACCAACAAAAACTCTAACAACATCTTCATTCAACATAGGTCATCACGGCAGAAAAGATTTTTCAAATTCAAAAGTCAAAGGCTTCTTAATAAGTGATAGTTCAAACAATATTGTTGGCAATGAGTGCAACAATTTTAGCTTCGGCATTTATTGAAATCAAGTTTTTCTGGAGAAACTGCTTTACCCCCCCAATTAATTGTTCTCGATCCAGACTATGTTGAGCGGCTCGTAGAAATTCAACCCAGTCCTGCTGAGATTGTAATATAGGAAGGGGTTGATATCGGCCTAGTTCCAGTTCATAGCCAATAACAGCGGTTGGCCGCTCAGCCAGGGCAGCATCGATCGCAACTGTAGAAGGAGTGGTTATGACTATATCTACCTGGGGTAAAAGGGTTGGGGCAGTGTAGGGTTCCCAATGCTTTTGACTTGGATCGGCAATGATTAAATTAGGTGCGCTGGGGAGTTTCCCTTTGTATCTCCGGGTTAACCATTGGCCAGCATGGTGAGGTTTGATCAAAAAAGTTGCCAGCGGGAAAGTCTGAGCCACCTTTTCAATATCCTCTAGAAAGCGTTGTCGATAACTTGCACTGTAGCGATGCCAATGTAAATTTTCAAATACGGCAATTAGAGGTTTGTTAAGCTTGGGTAGCTCAATCAAGCTGGCTTTTTCCAGTTGCTTTGTGGCACCCACACTAGTACATTTATGTAGAGTTTCATCTATAACGTTGGGATGCAGAGAATCAAGCGTTCCCCAGATGAGAACTTTTTGAGATGCAAATCTAATCTGCTCAATGGGATGAACGTCATCCTCGTAGGTTAACCCAATGTTGTCAAAACCATGCTGCAGGGTATAGGTCAGAATGCCAGCCTGATTGGCTCGGCGGGTTAAGGCATGGGCAGCTTGATGGGCTGGAGCGGTACTTTCAGAGGCCGTGACCAGGGCCCGGATTCTGGATAAGCTCGGCTGAAAACCAGCCAGTACTGCAGCTTTGGCAACCCGGAAAAACTTGATCTGGTGCTGTTTTAAGAGACTGGGTACTCGCGGTGATTTACGGATTGCATAGTCCAGTACAGCAACCTCGAAGTTCAGTGCAAAACTCTTTTGCGCTTCCTTAATTAGAGGGATAAATAAATCCAGATCTTGGGGCAACTGTAAAAAAAATAAGATTTTCGATCTCTGATCAAACGATCGTCTGAAAATATTCATGCAGTCTGGCAAGCAATTTGCTGAGTAGATTTTATCGCCTCGTCCCATTTCTGGGCAATCACATCATCACCAAACTGATCATGAATAATTTCCTGCGCTCTAGCAATATGAGCGTGAGCAAGATCAGGATTGGTTAAATATGTTTTGATCCCTTGCTGCCAATCATCAAACAGCATACAGTCATTGAAAACTTCAAAAGCAGGAATTTTATTTGCCACTATAGGAACGCCTAAAGACAATGACAGAACAGCTCTATTTGCAGATTTACACATACTAAATGGTGAGCGATTGTTAGGGATGATGGTTACATCGCCACTTTGAATATAATCGCTTGAGTTAAATAAATCCCACTCCAAATAACTAGACTTAAAAGGTAAGTCTAGAAAGAGCTTTTTATACATTCTTTCATTGTTACTAATTACAACCAACTCAATGTCAATTTCCTTGCTAATCTGACTTAAATCAGGAGCCAGTTCCAGTAGGTTGAGCAGGCCAAAGGAATCGTGTTTAGCTCCCCCATGATGTCCAAACCAAACAATTTTTTTATACCCTGTTTTGTGATTACTATGGTGTTGGATCTGGTCATCTATTTTATTCGTTAAATTATGGTCATCCTGGCAATCAACGTCATCTTGATCTGCAGTTTCGGGAGTTGGCGGTTCCTGTTTTACCCACTGTTCCAGAAAATACCGAATAGGCTTTTTAAGTGTAATTTTTACAAGTTTTAGGCTGTACTGTGCCAGCAAGCCGAGGCCATAGGTTAAAAACCGGGGATAGCGTAGATAGTCTAAAATATAAGCTTTGGTCTTAACATAACTCAGGGCATAGGCAATATCATTATTATTTTCCAAACCATCTGGAATCACAACCACCGGAATCTGAGGATTTAACTCTTGTTCAATCACGTCCTTTAAGGCATCCACCGAGACCACAATTAAACGGCTGATTTTTGCCATTTCTCGAAAGATATCGCTCTGCCTATATCCATCCATGTCAGTGTAGTCCTGGACAAAGATGTTATCACACAGATCTAAAATAATCGGCACATTGGCAGCCTGGGCCTCTCTGGCTAGCTCCAGGTCCGACGGAGAAAAGCTTTTGACAAAAATCAGAATATCTTCTGGTTCAAACTTAAACTTGATATTACTTTTTTGCATCACTAGCGATCGATAGCCAATTTGTTCTAGACGCAGCTTAGGCATCAAACATCGATAGCGGATACTGGCCGTTTTCCAGCTCAGACTATGAACTTTCCAAATCAGCATTTTATTCAGACATCCTTAAATGATACTTCAATCCTTTTTGTCACCCCTCAAAGCCCGATTTAGTCGTCCAGGCAGGATGATCTTCAGCACATATCTGGCTTTTCTGGTTCTGATTCTGTAGTCTTGCTGAAATACCCTCCACTTTTTGCTGAAATTTGTAAGCTCTCTTGGCAACATTACTTCCGTGACATAGCCTGAAGCCAACGATCGCCAGAAACTACGCTTCGGCATCTCGTATATCGTCGATGCAATCATTTGCTGTTGGGCAGGGCTGATCTTAATCTCTGGGCTTTCAAACCGGCTTGGACTGGATAAAGATAGGGATTGATCAATGGGATTTATCCTGGAGTCTAGAAGTTCTAAAATGCCTGGATGGATGCGTTGCTGTTCAATATCTTCAGCGATCGTATCGATGGAAATAAAGCCCTGCTCTATGGCCTGGTTCAGATAGGTGATCCACAAAGCAGTAGCGGGGGCAAAGGGGTTATACCAGGGGCGTTCCTGTAAGGCTACACAGCTAATCAGGTTTGCTTTGGGGTTGAGGTGATAGGCAACAGGCATCCACTCAGAAGGCATCAGAGTTGGATCATATTGATCATAGTCTGCCGCCTGGGTATAACTTGCTCTGATTTCTTTTACCGCATAGCTAAATTCATGCTCTGGAGCAGCCAGCTCATGCTTGACAACAAAAAAAATCAATTGCTTCAGTGCAACTCTTTCGGGCATTTGTAGCCATGCCTCTGGCTGAACAGCAGCCGTCAGATCCGCCTGGGGAATCGTATTGCCATCTAGATAGATTATTGTATCCCTGCATGTCTTTTCCAGCAGCCACAGTTTAAGAGCCAGAGGAAGCCCTACCTCAGGTTTGACCTGCCAGGCGGTTGGTGTTGACAATCCCAGATCAGAACCCCAAATTAATTGAAAAGGATGACCTACGGTTGTTTTGAGCCAATAACTCATGAGTAGCCGCTGAACTGGAGGAATGCCCAAATCATTGACTAGAATTTGATAATTCTCGATTGACATCTGGGGTTGACTGAAGTTGAAGCAAATCGAAGTTAAAGCAAATCGAAGTTAAGATAAGTTGAGTTAGGGCAGAAAAACATACTTGAGAAAGTAGCGATGAATGTGGCGGTTGAGGATTTCACTGAGCAGTTCCCACCGGCTGACAAATCCTGCCCGAATCGCTTTCTGCAACCATTTAGCCCAGAATTCTGTCAGCGGGTGTTGGGGATTTTTCCAGGGTTGAGATGCGACATGACTGAAATGGATCAGTTTCGTATCTTCTTTCAGAATATTAAAGTGGTTCCAGCCTGGTTCCAGCAGTTGAATTTCACTTTTATCCATCCATTCCAGCCACATGAAGTCGCGGTAATGAATCTGACCCGGTTGGAGCACACTATCATTCGGTACAACATTGTTGAACAGAGTCTGAGGCTGCCAGTGCTTCAGCTTGTCACAGTTAAGCACCATCACGCTGGTTTCGTAACGGGGGGGCGCGGGTTTGTTGCCAAAAAAGCCCACCGGATCTTTAACCAGGGCCAGGCAAAACTGCTCTTCCAAATGGTCAACCAGCTCCTGTAGATCGGTCAAAACAATCTGATCGGCATCGAGATAAATGGCCTTACCTTCATAGTTAAAAATTGAAGGGACATGAAACCGGACAAAGCCAAACTTAGTGCCCCCCATCCGTGGTTCAGATTGCCTGCAGGCGCGGATATCAACTTCACCCTTACAATGCTGACGAATGGTGTACTCCAGGACTTTTTGGGGAATGAGCTGGTTATCCTCAGTACCAATTACAACGTTAATCATGGGGTTTATTAGGGTTGGAAAAACAGAGCTTGATGGGACGCATTCCCTGACAGCACCTGAAACTGATCCTCGACTCTGTGGTAACCGACAATCGGAGAAAGGTTAAAAACATTGACCCCCTGGCTGGACAGAAATTCCTGCACCACGAGGGTACCGTAGACATAGGCATCATAGTTGCGGTTATAGTCGATCGCGCCAATTCCTCCTTTATCAAAATTGGCATAATGCTTACCGACAAATGTACAGCTATCACAACCGATCGTGAAAATATTTCTCGCCCCCAAAATCCAGGCAATCTGCAAAGCAGCGTGGAGAGCACAACCCTCAGGAGTATAGTACAGACAATCCGTGTCTTTGGTTAAATTCCAAACATCATGGATTTTTTCTGACTTTTCAAAGCAGTAGAAGTAAGGATGGTCCCACTCAATTTCCTCCATTCGGTAGCGGGATTGAGGTTTAACGATCGGGTATTTGATATTCTTAAAGTGGTCGTGATAGGGAGAACTGGAACTTTTATTAACGTGGGCATAAATCTGATTATGCATCAGGGCTACAGGTGTAATCGCTGGATGCATTTTATAAGCATCATTCAGAGACAGACAGATTTTGCCCCACAAAAAATCCATCGGAAAAAGATTAGTTGTTGGGCCTGAGCCAACAATATAAATATCCTGGTTGAGATAGAGATCTCTCAGTTCACGCAGTCTCATGGATTAGCGATGCTTTCGTTCCTGCATTCCAGATGAGAGCAGGATTTCAGGTGATGACAGGACAATGGTTTGAGTCCCGTTCAAAGTATACACCAGCCCTGTTCAGTTACTACTCAGCTTGAACTATCCCCGCTCAAATACATCCGTGCTACTCTTAACACTTGAGCAGCCCTGTCAATCTAATCTATTGCAAAGCTTGCCTTGAAGACCTTCCACTTCATTACCGTCAATTACTTTTCTGCCCCTTACATTGAGAAGCTGATTGACTCCCTTCAATCCTTAGCCTCCGATCGCTATCGCATCACTGTGGTTAACAACTCACCCGCAGATGTCGGTGTGGCTGCTCTACTTCACAAATACCCTGAATTAACGGTGATCGAGGCCGGTGGGAATTTGGGATTTGGGGGTGGATGTAATTTAGGCATTGCAGCAGTTTATCAGCAGGACCCTGAAGCGCTGATCTGGCTGATCAATCCCGATGCCACCCTGGCCCCAAACGCCATAGATTATGTCGATCAATGCCTGATTCACCATCCATCCCTGGCGATTTTAGGGACAAGAATCCGAGATGGCGAGGGGCAGGTCTGGTTTCACCGGGGCACGTTCAATCCCTGGTTAGGCTGCATTGATTATTATCCCGGCCAACCTGAAATTGCAGCCGATCGGCCCACCGTGGTTCCCTGCCGCTGGGTCACAGGGTGCAGCATGATTCTCAACCTGTCCCAGTTTGATCACTGTCCGGGCTTTGATTCGGCATATTTTCTCTACTATGAAGACAACGATTTTTGCGAACGCTATTTTCGTCAGGGCTATCGCATTGGGGTGACCCAATCTGTTCTGGTTACCCATGCCGTTTCCTCAATCAGCAGTCGAAATAAAGCGGCAAAATATCAGCATCAAACCTACAGCCGGTTAAGATTTCTTAGTTTATATGGGACAAAATTTGCTTTGGGCTTGAACCTGGCGGCGATTCTGGGTCTGATTGCTTTTTCGCTGCTTCGCGATCGCGATCGAGCTACCGGACGCTGGCAGGGACTGAGACAATTTATCCAAGGGGTTGCTCACAACAAATCTGAGCATTCCCATGGATCAAAGTTGAATCCTCAGAGCTGAATCCTCAGAGCTGAATCCTCAGAGCTAATGACTGCCAAGCTTGGAGTGATGGGTGAGCCAGTGGATGGCCCCTAAAGCCAACCAGCTAACGGCATTAATTCTGACATCGTAGAGGGTGATATCGAACAGTGCAAACCCAATACAGCCAGTAAAGGCCAGCAGATACGGGTATAAAATAGCTTGCTGCCGGTCAGGGATAGATGACATCATCAAGCAGCGAACCCCTCTGTAACAGATATACCCGACGATCGCGCTCAGGGCCAGGGTGGCAGGCAAGCCAGTTTCTACTCCCAGTAATAACCAGAAATTATGGGGATGGGCAATGTAGGGATAGTTGGGATCAATCAAGCGGGGTGGATAGAGAAACTTGAAGTTCCCTAATCCCCAACCCAGCCAGGGCCGTTCCTGGATCAGAGAGACCGCAATCTGCCAGATGCCAAATCTGGGATCTCGGCTAAAAAACTCCCAGCTGATCCTGCGCCCACCAAATCCATACACCATCACGCCTATACCCAGCAGCAGCACCAGTCCCCAACCGATCAACAAGAACTTTCTCTTGTTTTTCAGCAGCAGACTAAACAGAATCAGTAAAAACACAGCCGTCGCCAGAGCATTACGAGAACCAGAGCAGAAAATTGTGATCAGATTGATAAAAGTACCCGTATAGATTAGCTCTGGGTAAAAGCGTTTAAGCCTGATGTTTTTGTTTAATAGTGTTGATGAGAAAGATCCATCCGCTGGATCTGATCCAGAGTTCAGCCGCAGCACCAGTCCCAACCCCAACCCCAGGATCAAGGTGGCATAACTGGCGAAGAGATTGGGATGAATAAACAGGGAAATAGCCCGATCCTGCTCATGAATTTCTGGCCAACCTAACCACTGCAATGACCAGCCAGCCTCTTCCACCAGGGGTAGTTTACGCAGGGATTTGATCCCAAACTCCAGAATACCAATCAGGTTGAGGGGCAGGGCAGTAAGGACCAGATCGATCGCTAACTGTTCTAATTGTTGCAGGTTGGTTAAGGCAAACTGGAGGGCAATAAAAAAAGCAAAGAAAGGCAGAAAGTTGGCTAGCTGAATCAACGCTTCTAGTTTGTTGTCTGCGGTCAGAGAGCTGAGTAGAAAGAGCAGGGCGATCGCTAAAAGGCATGGAGTCAACCAATCCTTGACCAGTTTGCCGCGATGCTGCCAGAGCACCCGCACGGTGAGAGCCAATAATCCCAATGCCCCCAGTTGGGGAAGATAGGGCAAGACCAGCAGGCTAATTCTTAACCAGCGATGATCGGTGCGAACAGGACTGGCCCCATTCATCCCAGCTTGATGCCAAAACAGTTGGACACTAGTACGCTCCCTCCGCTGTAATTACAACCCAGACCGTCCGCAACAAAATATATAAATCCAGCCAGACCGACCAGTTGCGCACATAGTAGGCATCCAGATTCACCCGCTCTTCATAGGAAATGTTATTGCGCCCCGACACCTGCCATAGGCCCGTGATTCCCGGTTTAACTTTCTTATAAAGACTAAATTTCTCTTCGTAGCGATCGATTTCTGCCGCAACAATGGGGCGGGGGCCGACTAAACTCATTTCACCCTGCAGCACATTCCATAACTGGGGCAATTCATCCAGGCTGGTGCGGCGCAAAAACTGTCCTACCCTGGTCAGGCGCGGATCGTGTTTTAGCTTGTGGTCCCGCAGCCATTGGTCTTTCAGATCGGGATGCAGATTAAAGTATTGCTCCAGTTGTTCATCGGCATTGGGGGCCATGGTGCGAAACTTCCAGGCCTTAAAGAACCGGCCCTTGCGGCCAAGGCGGGTGTGACCGTAGAAAATGGGTCCCGGAGAATCCAACCGGATCGCCAGGGCAATGAACAGCAGCAGGGGGAGAGACAACAGACCCACCAGCAGGGTCAAGAGCAGATCGATACAGGTTTTAAGCAGACGGGGCAGGGGCAAGAGCAATTGTTGCCGCACATCCAGGGCCAGCAAACCGCCCAGATCCAGTGGGGCTACCCAGAGACTGGCAAAACCGAATAGATCGGGAATCACCAGCAGGTGATCAAACATCTGACCGTAAGCTTCCTGCACTTCCAGCAACCGCCCCGGTGCTACCCCTGGCATGGCCAGAATTGCGTAGGAGATCCGTAACTGCTGGGTCAGTTGAGGGGCCAGTTGGACCTTGCCCAGTACGGGTATACCGTGGAGATACCCCTGTTTATCCGGATCGTCATCCAGCACCACAACGGGCTTGAGACCCAATCCAGGATGATGTTGCAGGGTGCGCACCACCAGATCTCCCGTTTTTCCGGCTCCCAAAACCATCACTGGACAGCCCCACCAAGGTTTACGGGCAAACAAGTAGCGTACTGCCCCCCGCAGGATCGGAAAGGTGAGCAGAGACAAGGCCCAGGCAATGATAAAAATCAGGCGGGAATAAGTTTCGCCGCTGCGAGAGAGAAAGATTGCAGAGCCGAGGATGAGATACACCAGAGTGGTGGTTAAACTACCCCAGCGCAATTCGTCAACTGGACTCAGTCCGATCGCTGGATACAGCCCGACGATCGCGTAGGCAAAGATAAACAACCCCAGAATCGGCGACCATTGCCAGTACAACGAAAGCTGAAATTCCCCCCCCAGCAGCCATCGCCCCAGGACTGTCAAACCCGCCACCAGGGTCAGACCCAGCAGATCGGCAAGCACAAACAAAGCCGTATTGCGCCAGGGCCGGGGCAGGGTCAGAACATCATGCAAGGCTAAGGAGCGCTTCTGCTTGAGCTGCATAGGGGTGCCTATTGAACACGGCGATCGAACTCTCTTGAGGCATTTTGCATTACCAGCATACCCGGTTCTCCCTCCCCCTCAGTACGGAGTATTCCCCTTTGACTATGCGATGCGGTAGAGGTTTTCTATTCAGAATATCAGCAGTAGGGTAGTGCCTGAGATACAGCAGGCTTTCCACCTCAATCCCAGTCAATTTTTGCCACTGCCCCAGCCTGGGTTCAATTAGCTCCCTAGCCCGGTTGTGCTCAGACTGGTACAGATTATTCCTGAGTCAAACGATCGCGGTCAAATTCCTGCCAGCATTGCTCTACGAAGCTAGAAAATTCCTGGCGAAAGCGGTGCTGGGAAAATTGTTCTGCCTGTTGCCGGATCAGTTCACTGCACCAGTGGCTTTCAGCCTCAAACTGTTTGAGCGCCATCACCAGGCTGGATACCGTTTGCTCCCTGAAAAATAAGCCCGTTTTTCCGGCTTGAATCGTTTCCCTCGCTCCCCCCTTCCCATAGGCAATCACTGGGGCCCCCGCTGCCTGGGCCTCAACGATCGTAATGCCAAAATCTTCCTCTGCGGCATAGACGAAAGCTTTACAGGTTTCCAGGTAGTCTTTGACCACAGCATCACTCTGGTAACCGAGCAGTTCCACGTTTTTGCCCGCCACTGCTTTCACCTTGGCCCACTCCGTTCCATCCCCAATTACCACCAGGGGTAAACCCAACTGGGTAAAGGCGGCCACGATTAAATCGACCTGCTTATAGGGCACCAATCGAGCCACGGTCAGATAGAAGTCCTGGCGGGGTTTGTCAGCTTGAAAATTCTCCACCGCAACGGGGGGATAAATCACCTGGGCGGTACGACCATAGGTTTTAGCAATACGGCGGGCCACAAATCCAGAGTTGGCGACAAAGTGATCCACCCGCTGGGCCGTAACCGCATCCCAGAGGCGGAGATAATGCAGCATCCCACTGGCGATCGCCCCCCGCATTCCCCGACTTAAGCCTGTTCCCTGTAAATACTGCTGCTGTAAATCCCAGGCGTAGCGCATTGGCGTATGCACATAACTGAGATGGAGTTGATCCCCACGGGTGAGCACCCCCTTAGCCACCGCATGGTTACTGGACAGGATCAGGTCATAGCGACTCAGATCAAGCTGTTCCACCGCCAGGGGCATGAGGGGAAGATACTGGCGAAATTTCCCACGAGCAAAGGGCAAATTTTGAATAAACGACGTTTGAACAGGTTTGTTTTGAATAAACGATCGCAGTTCGGGGGGCAAAAAGTCCACCAGAGCAAACAGATCCGCCGTGGGAAACAGGTTGAGGATCTGTTCAACGACCCGCTCCGAGCCGGCATAACTGACCAGCCATTCATGCACGATCGCCACCTTCATCGCTGGTTTTGGCTCTCAACAGTCAGGTGTTTAAATAGGTTGAAGATCCTGGCGTCCCCGGACTTTAGCATCTCAAAATTCTGCTTTTCCTTGCTATAGCTTACCGGATAGACAGTTGAATAGAAGCGACCGATCGAGGGTAGAGTCTAGGGTAGCCCTAAAATTTTGTTGAGATTCAACCCTGGGGATACGCGCTCATGGGAACACTTACGGCACTGCGGCGGTTACAACAGTTGCTCCGACCGAGGCGGGTGGCGGTTCTGGAAGCTTGCTTCATTGGGCTGGTATCTGCGCTGGCGGCGGGGGGAATGGCCTGGGGCGTGGGCTGGATGGGAACCTGGCGGGTGAATCTGGCGGAACAATGGCCGGACTGGCTTGTTCTTCCCCTGTTTGGGGCGATCGGGGCCTTGCTCTCCGGGGCACTGGTTTTACGGGAAGCCCCAGAAGCCGCTGGCAGTGGTATGTCTCAGGTCAAAGCGGTTCTGGCCAGAGTTCCCATGCCCCTCAACCTGCGGATTGCCCTGGTTAAACTGATCAGTGCGGTTCTGGCCCTTGGGTCGGGTCTGGCCCTGGGCAGGGAAGGGCCAACCGTGCAGGTGGGAGCTGCTTTAGCTGCACAATTAAGCCACTGGTTACCCACCTCGCCGGAACACCGCCGTCAGCTCATTGCCGCTGGAGCCGGAGCTGGTTTAGCTGCAGCCTTTAATACGCCCATTTCCGGGGTATTGTTTGTGGCAGAAGAACTGATGCAGGATGTTTCCGGTGGCACCCTGGGCACAGCCATTCTGGCCTCCTTTATTGGCAGTAGTGTCTCTCGTTTGCTGGGAGGTAACAGTCTGGATGTAAATCTGGAAGCCAGCAAAATACTCACCAGCTTTACGCTGACGGAAATTCCTGCCTATCTGGTGCTGGGGGGATTGGCTGGACTACTGGGTGCTCTGTTTGATCACGCCGTTCTGGTCAGTCTCAAATTGAATCGGCGTTATCTTCCCCTGAGTTTGCCCTGGCGTATGGCCCTGGCCGGACTGGTCACCGGGTTGCTGATTGCCCTTTTGCCGGAGTCGTTTCGCAACTATGCCGAACTGAAGGAAGCCCTGTTGTCAGGACAAATTACCTGGACTGGGGCAGCACTCTTTTTTGTGAGCTACTTTCCCCTGATCCTGATTGCCTCTGGTTCCGGGGCCCCTGGTGGGCTGCTCGTTCCAACCCTGTTGTTGGGAGCAATGCTGGGCTGCTGGCTGGGGGGAATGCAACACAGCTTTTTAGGTCTGGGAGTAGCTGTAAGCTATGCCCGGGTGGGGATGGGTGCCTTTATGGCTGCTACGGCAAAAGCGCCCGTGACGGCCATCGTCATTGTATTTGAACTAACCCATGACTTTAACCTGGTCTTACCCCTGATGATTGCCTCCGTGATCGCCTACCTGGTCTCGGAACGTCTCTTCCCCGGTTCCTTCTACGACCGAATTCTAGAGCTGAATGGCATTTATCTGAATGATCTCACCACCGTTAATACCAGCCTGGCAGACATGACCGCTGCCCAGGTGATGCAACGGCAGGTGGAAACCCTTCGCAGTGATATGCCCCTGGAAGAAGCCGTTCAAGCCTTTTCCCGTTCCCATCACCGTGGCTTTCCCGTCCTGGAGGAGGACAAATTAGTGGGAATTGTCACCCAAACTGATCTAAACACGATTAAGCAGCGGCCCTTACCCCCCAACACCCCCCTGCAGCAGATCATGACCCCCTGGCCAATCACCATTCCCCCCCAGGAATCCCTGGCTAATGTGCTCTATCTGCTCAACCGCTACAATCTCAGCCGTCTCCCCGTGGTGGAAGGGCGTAAGCTGGTCGGCATTATTACCCGCAGCGACATTATTCGAGCGGAAGCCTCTGAACTAAGTGGGGAACGACAACAATTAGCCCCCCGTGTGCAACCCTCCTACCTGGTCTATCAAACCCGCTCCCCTGCGAGTGGACAGGGACGGCTGCTCCTTCCTCTGGCTAATCCGGCCACCGCCGATCGGTTGCTTCAGATGGGTTTAGCGATCGCCCGTGAACGCCAGTTAGAGCTGGAGTGCCTGCAGGTGATTGTGGTGCCCCGCCACAGTGATCCCAGCACGACCCCAGTCCGCACCACCCTGAATCGGCGCTTATTGCAACGGATGGAACGTCTAGCCCGCCCAGATTCCGTTCCATTACATACCCAGATCCGGGTCGCTCAGGATGTGGCTGGGGCCATTCTGGAAACCATTAGCGATCGCCACATTGATGTGGTGCTGATGGGCTGGGAAGGGGAAAGCCTGACCCCAGGCAGCATCTTTGGCTCCGTCGTGGATACGATCGTTCACCAGGCTGAGTGTGATGTGGTTCTGGTCAAACTGGCCCAGGAGAACCTGCGGTTCGATCGCTGGCTCGTCCCGATCTCCGGGGGGCCCAACGTCCAGCGGGCCATGCAACTGTTACCCGGACTTACCCGTCTCAGTCCAGCTCCCCAGGTGAGACTCTGCCAGGTGTTTGACCCGGAGGCAACCCTGCTGGATACCCAGGCACTGGAACAGGGAATGGCCTTACTCAAACCTCACCTGAATGGGGCCCTCAGTAGTCTTTCCCTGCGCTCTAAATCCATTGCTGAAGCCATTATTGAGCTAGCCCACGCCGAACAGGACGATGTCATCCTGGTGGGAGCCAGCCGGGAAGGATTACTCCGTCAGGCCATTATGGGCAATATTCCCTCCACGATCGCCCGTAATAGCCACTGCAGCGTGATCCTGGTGCGGGGAGCACTGGAGTAAGAACTGTTAGCAGAGAAATTACCAGAACAGGGGGGCATAGAATACGTTAGAAAGGAAGAATCTCTTTCTCTCCTCTAGGATTACCGGGATTTCCTATGACTGAAAACACTTCTGCAACCCAATCTGGACAAAAGACCGAGAAAATTAAGAAGACTCCAGCCGAGTGGCAAGCCCAACTCACCCCCGAACAGTATGCGGTCACCCGCCAAAAAGGCACTGAGCGGGCATTTACCGGGGAATATTACCAGAACAAAAAGCCGGGAATTTACCGTTGCGTTTGTTGTGGAACGGAACTGTTTGAGTCAGACAGCAAGTATGAATCGGGAACGGGCTGGCCCAGTTTCTGGCAACCCCTCAATGACACGGCGATCGCCCTAAAAGAAGATTACAGCCATTTCATGCACCGCACGGAAGTGCTCTGTGCTCACTGTGATGCCCACCTGGGCCACGTTTTCCCCGATGGTCCCCAACCCACAGGGGTACGCTATTGCATTAACTCCGTTGCGCTTCAATTTGAACCGGAACAGTCCCCACCGGCTTAGTAGGGTAGAGTGTTCAGAGCAGCAGTGATAAAAGTAACTGAAATAACCCTGACAATCAGGTATAGAATTGTTAATTTAACTAAAACTGGGAAGCTTGTTCGATGTCACAGCACCATATCCTCACGATTGATGATCCAAAAGGGCAACGACCGCTCATACTGGAAGCCGCAACCTACTCGATCGGGCGAGATCATAGCAACGCCATTGTTCTGGAAGGTCACACTCTATCCCGTCAACATGCTTTCCTGTTGCGTTTGCCCCTGGGGGGAGGGTCCTATCGCTACCGCCTGATCGATGGCAACGTTGCCGGTAAGCTCAGTACCAATGGCATCCGGGTCAATGGACAGCGGTGTACCTCCTGGGACTTGCAAAACGGTGACCAGATTCTGTTTGGCGAAGAAGTCAAAGCAGTTTATCAGGTACTGTCGCCAGCAGCCTCCGCCCAGTTACTCAGTTATTTGAAGACAGACCCAGCGGCTGTTCAAAACCCTCAATCTGGCTCCGTGAACGGGAAAGAAACCCTGCACAACCAGCCCTTCCCCCGCCCGACAGGTCAAACCTTTGCCCTACCCGAAGAGGATGAGGAAGATTGTCTTACCCAGCTTCATCCCCAGTCCCAAAACTCACGCCCCCGTAGGTGACATCCTGCTGCTGCCATGTCGATCAACCGCAAAATGCTGCAGCTAGAGGGCGATCACCTCAGCCCCGCCCCGCCCGTCGATTGCATCCTGCAGCCCGGTACCCTCTGGTCCAAAGTAATCCATCAAACTCAGGCGGCCTTGCAGTCGGGAGCGTTGCAACCGATCGCCACCCAGTCAGAAGTACTCCAGCAAGGAGAAATTAAATTTCTGGTCCGAATTCTGGCTCACTTTGAGCGGAAAGAAGCCTGGCAACGGCAACAGGGGGGGCGCAATGTTAACCCCTTTCTCCCCTATGATCCAGCTCTGTTTGTCGCCGATCTGACCCCCACCCACCTGTGTTTGTTAAACAAATTCAATGTGGTGGATCACCATCTACTCATTGTCACCCGCGCCTTTGAGCCGCAGGAAGACCTGCTTAATCCCCAGGACTTTACCGCTCTCTGGCTGACACTGCAAGAAGTGCGGGGACTGGGATTTTATAACAGTGGCAAACGGGCGGGAGCGAGTCAACCCCACAAGCACCTGCAACTGGTTCCCTTACCCCTCACCCCTGAGCAAGACCTGCCGATCGCTGCCCTGGTGCAGTTGGCCCTCCAGGCTGGCACGGACACCTTACCTGGCTTACCGTTTATCCATGCCTTCACCCCGCTCTCCCTGCCGGCAAACCTATCTCCCCCCCAAGCTGGCCTGATTTTATGGCAGAACTATTTGCAGTTGCGCCGCAGCGTTGGATGGGAGGACAGGCCACAGGATGAACCACCCCCTTATAACCTGCTGATCACACGGGAGTGGATGTTACTGGTGCCCCGCACTGCCGAAACCTGTGCAACGATCGCCGTTAATGCCCTGGGGTTTGCCGGAGCAATGCTGGTGCGGAACTTAGAACAGCTAGACACCCTCAAAGCGATTGGGCCCCTATCTATCCTTGCGGGTGTTGCCATCCCTAAACCTGCAGATCTAGAGTGAGGGGCCCGCTATCCCACTCCTACGAGCTGTAATGGTGATGAGAAAGCTAAGACTGAAAAAGCCCCGCCTGAGAAAGCCAATGGGACAGCTTGGACCGAACCAGAGCAACCTCAAACCTACCGCGATCGCCAGCCTGGGAATCGTTTTGCTCCTGGGTGCTGCGACCGTCGTGACGTTGAATCCCTTCCCATCTTTTCGTCAACCTCCAGTCTCCCAGACCGTTGCTCCTGCCCTGCTCTCGCCTCGCCTGTCCTCCCTCGTGAACCTGGCCCCCAGTCAACGCCAGGCCCAATTGCTGCAGTTAACCAGGCAGGGTAATGCCCAGGACCGCCATCAGTCCCGTTATCTGCTGGGGGTGGATGCCCTGGAGCAGCGGGATGGGCGGGCCGCTTTAGAGTTTTTGGCCAATCTAGAACAGGACTACCCCCTGTTGGCGGCCCCCATTCTGACCAAGCGGGCTGAAGCTTTTCAACTCACTGGACAGACAGCTCAGGCAACAGCGACCTGGCAAATGCTCCTGCAACGGTTTCCCCAGCAGCCCGAAGCGGCTCAAGCTCTTTATGGCTTAGGTCAAACTAATCCCCGTTTCTGGGATGAAGCGATCGCCCGCTTTCCCGCCCATCCCCAGACCATCAAGATCGTCCAGGAGCGCCTCCGCCAAAACCCCAATCAACCCGCCCTGTTGCTCTTGCTGGCTAAACATGCCCTCTACCTGCCCGATATTACCCAGGTCCTCGATCGATTAACTGCCGACTATGCCAAAACCCTAACCCCCGAAGATTGGGCTGCGATCGGCTTTGGTTACTGGGAAAAGCAAATTTATGGAAAAGCCGGGCAAGCCTACAGCCGCGCCACTTCCACCCCTTTACATGCCTACCGGGCCGGCCGGGGACTGCAATTGGGAGAGCAGACTGCTGCAGCCATTGCCGCCTATCAGCGGATGATCAAAGCCTTTCCCACAAGCAAGGAAACCCCCCTGGCATTACTGCGGTTGGCCGCGCTGAGCACTTCCCCGAACCAGTCCCTTAGCTATCTGGATCGGGCGATTACTCTGGCGGATCAATTGGGTAATCCAGAACGGGCAGCAGAAGCCTTACTGGCAAAACTGCAGCAACTGGAAGCGGCAGGACAAAAACCCCTTGCAGCCAAAACTCGCCAAAAGCTGCTCAGCACCTACTCTGCCACTAATGCGGCTGCCGAACTGCGCTGGACACTGGTACAACAACAGGCCAGCCAACAAAATTGGGCCGCTGCCCGCCGTCTGGCCCTGGAGCTGAGCGATCGCAACCCGAACAGCCCCCTAGCTCCTGAAGCCGTTTTCTGGGCAGGGGAATGGGCCCGGCAGTTGGGGGAGAAAGCAGCAGAGCAACAAGCCTTTCAGCGGCTCTGGCAAACCTATCCCCAGTCCTATTACACCTGGCGGGCCGCTTCCCTATCTGGCTGGGAGGTGGGCAACTTTACCACGGTGCGCTCCCTCCAACCCCAGGTTAACCCCCAACCTCAACGCCTACTACTGGCGGCCGGTTCCCCCACGCTGCAGGAACTCTATGCCCTGGGACAGGATCAGGAGGCCTGGACACGCTGGCAGTGGGAATTCCGCAATCGGGTGGAGCCGACGATCGCCGAACAGTTGAGCGATGGCCTACTCCGCATGGGAGTGGGGGACTACCTGGATGGCATTTTTATGCTAGAAAACCTGAAAGCCCGCGCCCGCACAGAACCGGAAAACCGCGAACAGGTGACAAAAATTATCCAAACCCCCGCTTACTGGTACGCCCTCTATCCCTTGCCCTACCTGTCAACGGTGCTGCAATGGTCCCAACAACGTCAGCTTAACCCCCTGCTGGTCATGGCCCTGATTCGGCAGGAGTCCCGGTTTCAAACCCAGGTGCGCTCGATCGCGGGAGCTGTGGGGTTAATGCAGGTGATGCCTGAAACCGGAGCCTGGATTGCCGATCAGCTGCAGTTGAGCCAGTACGTCCTCGATCAGGTGGAAGATAACGTCAAATTGGGCACCTGGTATCTGGACTACACCCATGAAACCTACAAAAACAATAGTCTCCTCGCCCTGGCTAGCTATAATGCTGGTCCTGGCAATGTCGAGGATTGGCTGAATCGCTTTGGTTTTTCGGATCCAGATTTATTTATTGAGCGGATTCCTTTCAGTGAAACCCAAAATTACGTCAAGGTGGTTTTAGAGAATTATTGGAATTATCTCCGCCTCTACAATCCGCAGACGATCGCCCATCTTCAGCAGGTGAAGCAACCGGGCCGCCAGGTCCAGCCCTAACGTTGGAGATAATCCCAGTCACCTTTAGTAATAGTTATTTAGTAATAGTTATTTAGTAATAGTTATTTAGTAATAGTTATTGGAGGGGCGAACATAGGCTCTTAAGTCCGGCCTGACCCCCCGGTGACGGGAGCGATCGTAGGGAGAGGTGGGCGCACTGTCAGTCTTCTTCAACCAAACCACCAGGTCCTCAATCCCAAAAGATTCTTCCCCACCTAGCAACTTAATAAACAAGCGGCCATCCCGGGAATCCATGCCCTTAATGGGATGCCAGGTAGACCTACGCTGCATTGAACCCTGACTAAAAATCAATAGATCCATCGGAATACCATAGCGCTTGGCATGACCACTGCCCCAGCAGACCCGCCATAGCTCTTTAGCCGGGGTACAGTGAACCTCGTAGCCCGCTGGAATTTCCCGATGCTGGTACTTGAGGCAGACATCCTTCATACCCCTGGGTAGGGGGAAATAGCTGGCCTCAACTAAGGCGGTATGAATCAGGGAACAGTAGCTCGTCTTCTGCTTCACCAGGACGGTCAGAGGGGTTTCGTGCATCTGGGCGGTGGCAAGCACGCCTTCCTTTTTGGATAACAGTTGAACACTGCCGCAAACAGGTTCCGTGCGTAAGTTGGAGTTGCAGAGGAGCAAAGACTGGCGCTGAATAAAACCCTTGACAAAGGAGTAGACCAGCGTTTGGTCATCCATACTCTCCTGCGCTTTGGGGGGCGGAGCCTGATGCTCTCTTTGCGGCTTGGGATGGTCTAGAGATGGCAGATTCGGCGGCGGCGGCTGGACAGTCTGAAGTTCAGTATCTTCTTGCAGCAAAGCATTAAGCGCCCGGAGGGATTCCGCAACATCCGGTTCATAGTCAGGGAAGTACCCAGGGTCATGATTGGGGTCGTAAGTCCCAGGGTCGAAGTTAGAGCTTTGATAGGAAACAGTCACAGATTTTATCCTCTCAGGATATGTAAAGTTCACACCAAACGCAATTCCCCCTTACTGCCAGCAACCCGCCGTGGGATGTTCTGGGCACCAATTTATCTGTCAGACCCACAGGGAGATTTTGGCTATCCAATGCACCAATTCAGCAAGTCCAGACCCCGATCGATAGAAAACAAGTAGAAGACATCAGGTGAAAGTAAAAAAATACTTTATACTGAGTCAATTGACTACTGCAGGGATAGATTAGCTAGGAGATAGACTAACCGATAGCTGCATGGACATCCGAGATAAAGCTGTTTTTATTTAGCTGCTCCGATATAAGATTCTAATATAGCATTAGTTTCTGCAGACTTAAATCAGCTTAAAATTCACTCTCAAATTGTTATACTATACATCTTTCTTTTAGAACTCGCAGATTAGGGAGAAGGGGAAAAAACCTGGTCCACAAAGCTACCGTGCAGTCCATAGGGGATGTGATGCTTTAAGTGCAATCGGGCGATCGGGCCAGCTTGCAGGTGCGCCGCTTCCAGAATGACCAGATCAGAACGATGATGATGGGCATCGTAGACCAGAGCCAGAATCCAGCCATCCTCTTCCCAGTGTTCAGGGAAACTTTTTTCACCCGTGGGTTTGGGGACAAACACAGGTTCGCCCATGAATCCCTGGGGTGCAGCACTCCAGATTTGTTCTGCCCCGGTTTGGAGATCAATTTTCATTAAACCTTGCAGGGGAGCATTCCCTTCCGCTGCAGCGGCGATCGCCAGGTAGAGATAGCGGTAATCCTGACCCACTTTAGCCGGATGCAGAGTCGGAAATTCACAACAACGGGTCTTCAGACAATGGCGTTGAACGGTTTTGCTGGCTAAATCTAGCTCAAACCGCCAGAGTTGACCGGGGGGGAGGGCAGCAAAGTCCACCTGGCGATAATCCTGTTGGGGATCGAGACTGGGAAACCTGTCGTAGCAAATGGAGTCCAGCCCGATCTGGCCTGACTGTTCCCAGGCATTGACTTGATGGAAGACAAAACAGGCATCTGTGTTGAGGCAGAGCATCTCTCCCTGGCCATCCCTGGGCACAATCCAGATCCGGGTGGGTTGATGGGGCTGAAACTGGATACATTCCCCTGGTCCCCGTAATCCCAGCAGAAAGGGGAGAGGATTAAACTGCACCGGGTTCTGGAAAAAAATGCAGTAGTTGGGGGTAACGGCAAAGTCGTGAATAAAGGCAAAACCGGGGAGCGATCGCTGCTGCTGTTGCACCACCTGGCCCTGTTCATTCAATTCATAAATCGTCAGGGCAGTCGATAATCCCGGTTTCAAGCCAAAACTGACCAGACGGGTAGGGCGAGATCCAGCAGCGGGAACAACCTTGGCATGGGCCGCAAAGGCCGTACCGGGGGCGAGAACCTGATCAAAGGATTCCTCTCCCAGGGTGGCTAAACTGTGGGGATCAAGACGGTAGGGGCGATCGGCTTCCCAAAGGGCCAGCAGTTTCCCCCCCCAGTAGAGCACCTGAGTGTTGGCAATACTTTTCAGCCGCAGGTCAAAGGCATTCGCTAGCCAGCCCCCCGGTTTCTGCGTCCCAAATACACCCCGATAGAGAATCCGATCCGCTGCCTGTTCCGCCAGATAGCCTGGGGTGCGAACATAGCGATTGCGGAAATGTACCTGCCCCCGATCGAACCTGAAAGCACAGACCATGCCATCCCCATCAAAGGGATGTTTTAAGGGCACACCGCCGATGTCCAGCAGTCCGGGACCATTGCGAAACAGGGTTCCCTGTAACTCTACCGGGACTGTGCCTTCGATGTCGGTAATGGCATAATCAAATTCCTCAGCCAGGGATAGGGTACCTCCCCGCCAGTCGGCCAGGCTATAGGAAGGGGAAGGAGAGACTGGAGTTTGCGGTAAAGACTGGGTCATGATTAAGGATGAACGATTTCTTGGGTTTCGGTAATTGAGCTGCTTGCCGATCGGGCAGGATAGGTGAATTCAGAGCCTTTACCCCGATCGGGAGCACTCCCATCACTGGGGCCAGTCAGGGTCGATTCTGCTGGGGGGAGCCAATGTAAGAGGGGGAGCGGCAGCAGGGTACTCAGGTTGGTGATCAGCACCAGTAACCAGAGCAGGTCAAACTGATTTTCCCGGATGCCCAAACTATGCATCAGCAACGCCCCGGTTTCGTGGGAGAGCAGTCCGGCCAGATTGGTGATCGACATTAAAAGGGCAAAGACCGTCGCTTCAATGCCGGGGGGGCAGAGGCGAGCAGCTAAAACCAGGACGGGCATATAGGCAATCTGTCCCATCACGGTCAGGATTAAGCTATCCCCCAGGCTGAACCAGCGATCGTCAATCCCCAGACTGCGATTGGCATGGGTGACCAGAATCAGAGTGGTCATCCCCAGCAGGGCAGAAAGCAAGGTACTCCAGAGAAAAATTTGCCGCACCGGAATATTGCGGAGAAAGCGCTGAAAGATCCAGACCCCCAGCAAAGCCGCCACACTGGTGACCAACCGCACTCGCCCCAGAAATTCCGGCTCAAACCCCAGTTCATTCGTCGTGAAGAAGAAAAAGGCTGCATCTGAACTGGGAGTAGCCTGCCAGAGGAAGAGAAACGCCACGGGTAACCAGATTGCTTTTTCAGCCAGAGCCTGACGCATCTGACCCACTTGATGGCGCAGGGCAGTGAGATCCGCTCCCTGACTAACCTTTTCCTCACCGATTAACCCCGCCACCGCAGAAACCAGCAAAGGGAACGTGGCGGTGATTGCAAAGATGGTATGGGTACTGAAATGCTCGAGCAGAAAACCACTCAGGTAAGCGGTGAGCAGCCCCCCCACAGCAGTTGCACCCCAGCAGAGGGATTGTAAGGAACCCGCATCGCTCTGAGACTCTTTGCGGGCCCGCTCCACCACGAGGGAATCCACAATTACATCACTGACGGCAATGGCCAGGGAGCCGATCGCGATCGCAATCGTGGCCGCCATCGCCGTGTGTACAAAGGCCGCCAGGGCAATCCAGGCAGCGGTGCCCAACAATCCCGCCAGCACCAGGTAGGAGCGACGACGGTAACCCAGCAACGGCAGACTGTCGGAGAGAAACCCAAACAGGGGTTTAACCACCCAGGGAATCGCCGCAATCCCCATCAGGGCCGCCACCTGAGCTGGACTCAAACCCAACTCATCTTTGAAAAAGAAACTGATCGCCAGCCGGGCCAGTCCCAGCACACCCTGGACAAAATACACGATCAAAATAGCCAGCAGTTCGGCACTGGGTTCTTGATCAAAGAGGGCGCGCTTGAGCAGCGATTTCCATTCAGCTTGCCTGTGCATAAATTTGCCTTTGCATAAAACTGCGGACATCCCTCGGCAGGGGCAATTGTTAAGAAATGTCAATGTTCCTATGATAGTCCGATCGCTCCCGTCCCATCCCGTCAAATTCCCTCAGCCAGCAGGATCAGCAAGCAATCCTGTTTCCAGGCTACAGGGGACTGCTATAGCTTCAACACTGGCTCCGTCAAGCTCAACATCGGCTCCGTCAACGCGAACATCGGCTCCGTCAAGCTCAACATCGACTCCGTCAAGCTCAACATTGGCTCCGTCAAGCTCAACATCGGCTCCGTCAAGCTCAACATCGGCTCCGTCAAGCTCAACATCGGCTCCGTCAAGC
>ERZ1066135.135-NODE-135-length-69397-cov-22.301981_pt1 | contig 69397 bp, 83 predicted proteins | sample MGYA00382782_ERZ1066135 | MGnify/ENA primary metagenome ERZ1066135 (study PRJEB33369, sample SAMEA5778365) | biofilm metagenome | biome: Industrial cooling water; feature: Water cooling tower basin; material: Biofilm | place: United Arab Emirates | collected... | reverse complement strand
GCTGGCATTTTTTTTGTTTAGGAACAAGGGGACGGGCAGTCCCTTCGGGGATGGACTACGGAGTCCGCGAGAACCGAGAATCTCCACCTATAGCGCCGCTCTGGGCGCTTAGGTGGAGAGTGTCAAGCGAGCTTCCCCGCCATTGCCAGCATCGCCGCGCAAAAGGCGATGGTTTCGGCGCGGGCGTCGTTGCCGGGAATGGTTCGCAATAACGGTATTGCTTCAATGTAGAAGGTTACATACGCCGTGTTCCAGTCCAGCGGATTTTTGCTTATTGAATATCTGACGTGCGGTTCCCGTCGCCAAAACGCAATAAAAAACTCAGCGCCCTTAGTCCTCGCACATTCCAGTAGCTCGCGGGATTGGTTGCGGTCGGTAGCGGGCAAAAACTCGCGCTCCGGCATAATGTAGTAGTCGTCATCATTGCCATCAATCTGACTCTTATCTGCCCACCAAAAACTAAGACTGCTTCCGTATTCGTTGCCGGTCGAACGATCCACGGAAGTCCAGCCCCGCAACTCCGCAGCCAGTGCGTTCAGGTCGTCGTCGGGCATCGCCTGCAATTCGGCGACGGTGTAGGTCTGTTTACTCATTCGCTTTCTCCTTCCTGACGGATGCGTAAGTCGGCAATGCGTTCGTGAAGGGATGCGAGGAAGGCGTCAGTCATTGGCGGCCTCCTGTCTGGGCGCACGCCTGATGCCAGCACGCGGCCATCGCTGATGACCTCGAACGTTTGGACGAACGGGCGATGCTCATCTTTGAATGTCAGTTTCATTGCGTTGTCCTTTCGCTGTAATTGCCGCCAATCGCTTTTCGGCGATCATGCGGACAGATTCCGGCAGGTCGGGGACGAAGAGCCTAGTCAGTTCTTCCAGCGCCGCGACTTGGACTTCCAGGCTGCGAACCTGGTCATTGAGGTCGTTGATGCGGGAAAGCATCCTCTCGATCTGCCTCGCGTGTTCGGCCTCAATCACGTTGGCGTGTCCCACCAGCACGATGTTTCGGGCGCGCAGTTCGCCGATCACACGGCACGCGCGCGGAATGATGGCCGCGTCGTGTTTGTCGCCATCGCTGCCCATCGCTTCGATGAGCATTTCCATTGCGGCATCAATGCTGTTGAGCTTGGCGCGCAGGTCGTCGCGCTCGGCCTCAGCACAGGAAAGCTTGTGGAGTCGTTGTTCTAGTGTCATTTTGCCTTCCTCTTTGGTTCCGGTTCCGGTAACGGGTCTGGGCAGCCCTTGTAAAAATTCGTCAAACACATCCAACGCGACTCGCTCGACCTGACGCCGCCTTGTCCTTGCACTGAGCAATCGTGCGGATGCAGGCAGGGACGGCGGGCGCAGGCTTTGTCTATTACTGCGACTGACCGGAGCTTTCCGGCGTGTTTGATTTGGATTTTAGTCATCATGGCGCTTGTTATCTCGATCCACCCGACACCACTTGCATGGGCAATCAGCAGCGTGGTCGGCGTCCGTGTTGCCAAAGCCAAGTGCGGCGATGGTGGCGTCTAATTCTTGCCGCGCTAAATTCGTCGCCGCTCGCCACGGAATGCTAGTGCCTTCGCCGTCTGATCTCTGGGTGTAACCAGCCCGCAACGCATCCAGCGCGGCGGCGACTTTGGCGCGGAACTCTTCAAGCTCCCTCTGGATTTGCGCGTGAGGCATATTTTCGATCATATTGGCCAGCGATTGACGCTGCTCAATCTCAGTGTGAAGTTGAGCGCGGACGGCCTGCTCCGATGCCTGCGCGGCCTTCAGCGCAGCCATGTGCTCGCGCAGGCTTTCTTGCGTGGCTTCGAGCAAGTCCCAATCGGGGCTGAACCCTACCAGCTGGATTTCCACGTCGAATCTTTCCTCCCAGTCGACGTCCCAGTAGTTACCATCTTCGTCCTCTCCGTTTTCGTCTAGTTCGTCTGGCCGCTGCTCGACATTGGTTTTCGTTGCCACGCCGGTAATCACGCCGACTTTGATGTCGAGGACATCTTCCATCCAGCCATCGCCGGTCAGGTATTTGGCAATCGCAGCTTTGGCGGCAGCGTCGCGTAGTGCGACAGTGGAGAATGTCTGGAACCCATCACCGATGTCGTAAAGAAAGAATCTGTCTGTCATTTCGCTTCCTCCGTGTTGCTCAGTCCAAGCGCGGCGATGGTGGCGTCAATCTCCCTGATTGCAGCCCGTATACCCAATCGGCGCTCGAACTCCATATCGTAGGCATGGGATGTATCGGGGAAGTCAATCCTCGCGTCATCGGTCAGCATCTTTCACCTCCAAGCCAAGCTTGACGAGTACGGCAAGTGATTGGCGCTTCGCTTGTTCAAGCTGCCACTGCATTGGTGTTAGACCTTTCAGGCCATCTTCAAGAGGATTTTGAAAACTGCCCATGCTTACCATTGCTGAATGGACTGCACGGGTCAAATCCGTCCAGTCGGCGCTTGGTTCAAGCGCAGCCCACGCTTCGGCGACGGCGGCGCGGGGAATTGCGTCGTCGGATGGAATGGCAGACTTAAACAGCCCACCAGACGATCCCGGATTGGCGCATATCTCCACACGTATCTCTTTTTCATCCTCCCATATCCGCACCATGCCGGTGCGAATCATCATCCGAAACATCGCTGCATCTTGTGATTGATTGCTCATTGCGCTTTCTCCTGTGCCGCTGCCCACTCTATTGCTGCTTCTGCCGCAGCCCACCAGCAATCTTTGACAGGCCTGGAGCAGTCTGCCCACTGAGGCAATGGCGCTCCCGTTACCGCGCTCTTCCACTCTGCTTTTTCACAATATGCTTCGTATAAGATTTGATCTAACGACTTACCATTCACTTCCTTCTCCTTCATTGGGCGTGACCGTGAAGCCGCGTTCTTCCTCGGCCAGCCGTAGATGCGCTTGCAACGTCTTCCAATCATAGAAGATGCAAATATCTTCTCGCTGGTACGGATGAGGGAAAACGGGATACGCATCTTTGATGTGATTTTGCACCAGTTCCAATAAAGATGGCTTGACCGTAACCCCGGTCACTCTACCCGTCAGGTCGCTTAGCAGTTTCAATGTTTTCGTTTGTAGACTCACCTTTATCGTGCTTCTCCTGTGCCGCGCGGGGCGGCTATTTGTGCAGCCAGTTTTTGCCGCATGCTACGCAGCCAATTACGCAGTGCGGACAACAGATCGGCAATTTGGCTCGCTTCAGTTCTCTTAGCACGACCTCAAATACACCGAACGGGTTATACCCCGCCAGTGACATATCTGAGAGCAGGCCAGGTGGTAGCCGTTCTTTGACCGCCTCTTCAATTTTTCTGTAGTCGTCTTGCCTATCCAGAATTGAGCGCACAATTTCGATGGCGCAATCCTCAGCCTCTTGCGGTGTCATCGTGTCCTCCTGTGCCGCGCGGAGCGGCGGTGGTTAGTGTGCATTTTCTTTCCTCATAAGTAGGGAACCGTTACCGATACAGAAGTGCGTCAGATAACGATTTTTGTCGGTATACCTCGAACGTCTGATATGAAGGCTTATGTGCAAAAACTCACAGAAACGCTATATGGTCATAATGTTAGCGGCGGACCGCGCGCGTTGGTGGTGAGTTCCATTATTGGTCAAACTCCATCTCGTTCAAGAATGCGTATTGCCTATCAAGGAGAGCCAACTCTTCTTGTTTCTTTTTGATAAGTCGCTGCGCTTCAGCCTTGCCAGCGTCAACAGCTTCCCGCAGGGTTGGATAAATTGCCCGCTCGGAAATGTTCAGACGACTTGGCCAGTAGTACGTAGTTCCTGTCACGTCCTGAATTTTAGTAACAGAAAGTTGTTTAGGTGTCTCTTTAGTGACACCTAATTCGGTGATACGGACAGAATCGTACTCCACTTTAACTACCCATACTGATTTCATATTTTCCTCTCTCATCCCCACGCCCACCATGCCAGCGCCACCAGCCCCAGTCCAACGCCGCACGCGATGGCGAAGCCGCGAAAGGCGCGGTGGTCGTCGTGGTTACTACTCATCGGCTATCACCGTGCAGCTTTGCGTTTCCGTGTCTATCTCGACGGTCAGGTATTCGCCATAACGAAACCATTTACTGCAAATCTCGCGCACCTTATTTTTGCGCCTTTCTTTCACGCCTTCCAGTTCGTCATCGTCAAGGCCATCAACGTGTAACTCTTTGATGGCGTCTTCAATAGCGTAATAAAGCGTGTCAGGGTCTTTCATTGTTACTCTGAATATCATAGCTCCCCTCTCAATACGCCCGCCGCCCGCCGCTGGCCAGTTCCAGCGCAAGTGCCGCGTTCAGGCAGTGCCACGCAAGCTCTTTCGTGAGCGCGTGTTCGGCACGGCTGTACAGGTCGCGGATTTGGCGGGCGATGGTGTTCATTTCAACACTTCCTTCATCGGCTTCCCCGCGTCCTGCTCCCATTCCCGAGCCAGTACGATGGCTTGGCGCAGGGCTTCGGCCTGCGATTCGGCGTGGATGATCGTGTCGCCGCCCGGATTGCTGCAAGACCAATGAAACCGACACGAAGCCATTGTCAGGTTCACAGCGTCTGCGTTCTGGCTGACCTTGCAATACTCCCATCCGTCCACGGTAAAACGCGCCCAGCGGCTTGCGCCGTTGCTGGCGATTTCGCGCGTAATTCCGTCTTGTTCACTCATCGTCTCTCCTTTGCCCGCGCCCCAGCCGGAGCCAGAGCGCGAGCGGGTATGGGTTATTCACCTTAGAGCGTCGCCGAATGGGTCGCCCGTGATGCGCGCCAGGTCTGGACGATGCGCCTGCCATTCCGCTGCGTATCGCGTGCATGTTGGTTCGATGCACACAGAGCATTGTGGGTCATAGGCGCAGGTTAAAAAGGGATTTCTTGACCATCACTGACATCGGGAGCAGTGTCCTCCCACCGTTTCTGCGCCTTGCGTTCGACGTGTCGCCGTGCGCCTTCCAGTTCGTCGGCAGGGCGGCTGTCGCTCTGTGACCTGCGGTCAAGGAATTGCACATTGTCGGCGCGCACTTCCAGTGATGTGCGCTTGTTGCCATCTTTGTCCGTGTATTCGTTTTGCGAAAGACGGCCTTCGATGTAAGCCAGTGAACCTTTGGAAAGGTATTGACCGCACAGTTCAGCGAGCTTGCCGAATACGGTGCAGCGAAACCAGGTCGTAATGTCCTGCGCTTCCCCGCTGCGGTCTTTTTTCTTTTCGGATGTAGCGACCGAAAAAGACGCAACCGCTGTACCGTCGGGCAGGTAGCGCGTCTCAACGTCGCGCCCTAAATGCCCTAGAAGTGTGATTTTATTGAACGATGGCATTACGCGGCCTCCTTAAATTCTTTGATGATCGCCTTGACGCGACTGATTGCTTCCGTCCAGTTGTCTTTGCACTCAGTGACGATTGCCGCCGCTTGCGCCTGTGGCACGCCGTTGCCTTTGGCCAATTGCCAGAACGTCGTGGCGTCGGCCTTGCCTTCATTGATGACAGCGACCGGCTTAGGCTGCGTTCTCGGTCGAACGTCGTGGCTGTGTGCGTCGGCGTCGTCGCTTTCCGTCGGCACACAGAACATTTGCAGCAAAGCGTATTTCAAAGCTGCGCTCATCGCCTTATTGCTGGACTTGTCAGCAGAATCCATCGCTTCGCCGACCACGACGGCGCGCACGTTGGAGCCGTCAGGTGCGAAAAAGGTGTAAGCAACGGTCAGCGTCGTGTAAATCAACGCCTTGCCGCTCGATGATTCCCGCTCAACGACAACCTTGTCCATTACTTCAGGCACGTAAAAGACCTGATGCTTGGCAAGGACGGGCTGAAAAGCGGAAAACACGTCGTCAATGCCGCGAAAAGCATAGTTTTGCTGCGTGTTCTTTCTGCCCTTTTCGATGGCTCCAACTTCGGCCATCACTTTTGGAATCAACTCGTAAATCTGCATCGTGTACCTCGTTCCTGCCGTCTACCGCCGACAGGTGCGGCGTTTATGTTACGCCCCCGCCGCGCCCCAGTGAACGCGGCAGGAGCAGTTGTTTCCCGGCTCAATCCGCAACGCGCCTGCGCTGCTTCCCCGCCTGCCGGGCGGTGTGCGGGGTGTGAATCACAATGCGGCTGACTGGTGGCGGGTGTGGTTAATCACCGAACTCATCCGGCATGTTGTTGGCCAGGTCCTGCTCAGTAACTGATGCAGGGCGAGACTGATTCGCCGCCGTGAGTGCGGCTTCCAGTTCGGCGATGCGCTGATTCGCGGCGGCAAGCTTCGCGTTCAATTCCGCGATGTAGCCGCGCACGCCGTCTGCGCTGATCGGCGTATCTGCCGCGCAATAATACTCGGCAGTTTCTTCCCACGCGCGCAATTTGGCTTCCAGTTCGGCGATACGCTTCGCCGCACAATCGGCATTGCAGAATATGTACTGCCCGATTTCTAGTGTTGGCAAGATCGCCATGCCTGCGCTGCAATAATCGCAAAGTCTCATCGCTTCCCCTCGCTTTCTTGAAGCACGGCGGCCAGCCCTCACTTTGCCAGCCGCCGCGTGATGCGCCCATTGGCGGGATTTTCGCGGTCGGGCGCGGTTGGAGCTTACGCCGCCAGCGGCAGCGTTTCCGCCATCGGTTGCGCGTCAACCATTGCCACGCCGACGCATTCTTTGCCCTGCCGGTTATAACCGTCGCCCAGCGGCGACTCGGTGAACCAGTAGGCAATCAGGTCTTTAGCCAAGTCCAGCTTGCCCGCCGGGATCGTCCAGTAGACTTCGCCGCTCATTCCGGCCTTCTGCCAGGCCATTTTCGCCTGGTGAAAGCCCTTGATGGCGTTGTCGTTGGGTTTATACGGGAAGCGAGCGCGATGCCCGCGTGTTGTGGTTTCGATTCGGATTGAAGGATTCATCACGCCGCCTTTCTGATGACCAGCACGCCACCCGCGCGCACGGCTGCTTCAGTGTAAGTTTCGTTCGACCAGCGCACAGTGCTGGCCGCGTTTTGCGCCAACGCAGGCTTGCGGCATTTTGAGCACACGCAAGCGCGATGCTCGAAATGCACGACCGCCGCGCACGACGGGCAAACGGGCAAGTCCGTCAAGTTATCGTCGCCGCATTTATCGCAAATAGCATCTGACATAATCACCACCGTCTTTCTGGGAGCACTTTGTTGACGGGGTGGAGTCTATAGAAAAACACTGGCCGCGTCAACACTTTTTTTACTCAAGGAAAAATAAATTGACGAACAGCGCAGCAGATGGTAGAAGGAAAACATGGAATTGAAACCAATAAGAAAAGAAGATTTTGCCGCGCTACTTAATCAGTATCGGCAAAAGTCATTTCCAGGCAAGAGCAATGCGGCCATTGCAGCAGAGCTAGGGATGAGTCGCCAGCGACTAAATCAGTGGCTGTTAGGCGTTGTAATGCCATCATCCGATCTTTTGCCGGCGGTTTTGACCGCGTTCCAAGTGCCAAGTCCGAAGTTTTACCAGCTTGGTAAAAAAAGAGTTGACACAGACGGTTTACAGGTATAGATTGACAATGAAGTTGCGCCACGCCCGCCGCAACAGGTGAAAGTAGGCAACGGGCTGGCGTAGTGGCGTGATGGCCGTAGATTAGAACGATTTGCGGCCATCGCGCAAGTAGTTTTGTTCGCAGAGGACAGGTTCCTCCTGATTGGATTGCCGAGTGTGAGTGTGTGTGTCGGCAATCCCACTAGCCCGCGTCGTTTAGGTCGAGGGGATACGAGCGGCGCGGGCATTTTTGATTTTTGAATTTACGCGCTCTTTTTGCCCCGACTGGCACGCGGTGACGGCTGGAACGCAGAGCGAACCGACAGACCGGAGCGGGTTCGATTCCCGCAGCAGATGAGCGCGTACAAGTTTGGTGATTGCGGCGGCTTTTCAAGCCAACGTTAGACCGGATGAGGTGCGGGGTAATTGCCACACCGAGAATGCCGGTTCGGGGGGGGGGGGGGATTCCGTTGAAGCGTAGGCGTAACGGGTCGTGATCGCCAATTCGATATTTAACCAGTTTGGTGTTGGAACGTGGTTCAACTCCACGCGCAATCACCAATTCGAGTTATGCCCTGTGCGGCATCGCGTCAATGGCTGAAGACGATTGCCGATGCCTACCGACCACAGGGCATATCATCTCTGCAAGCGCAGAGGCCGGTGATAGTAGTACCGGCAGCCTGTGAGTGCGCCGGGCGTTTCCTGTTGCGTGGAAATCACGGGAAGCGTCCGGCGACTGAAGCCGCTTGCAAGTAAGTTTGCTTTCTTGACTCGGAAGCAATCGCCCGCCGGTTGGCGTTGTAGACCGGGCTAGAACCTCCAACGAAAAAGACTAGCCGCGTCGTCACAAGCGGCGCGGCATTTTTATGAACGCAAAGCTCATCAAAAAACCAACCGCCGAAGCCGCCAAAGAGCAGGCGACGCGGAAACATCTTGCCTCAAGAAAGAGGATTACATGCACGCAAATTCCACGCGGGATCAACGCGCTACAGGCTCGAAAATTGTGGCCAACATTGTTCCGGTCAACCCAATGACTGAAACCGAAGTCCGCCGCCGCTTTGCCCCAACCCTGAGCGATTGGACAGAGCGAGAGAAAGCAATGTTTGCAAAAGCCGTCGCTGCCTCACACGGCTGGAATTACCACAACGCAATGGCCGTGATGGCCATTCAATAAAGGGGTTGAAATGCTGAGGCGAATCCGGTATATTCACCCCGCTCCGAATTGGCAAGCGGAGTTTGAAATTTTTACTGTTCCTTTGTGGTCTGATAACCCAAAAGGAAATGCGGCAAACTGGCCGCGTTGTACGATGCCTTGTGCGGCGTTTTCTTGCCAAAGGAAACGGTTATCACTTAGGCGCAGGCATCGTAGAGCGCGGCTTTTTGTTTTTAGCTCACAGCCGCCGCAACCCCAACCTGCCAGGCGGCTCCGCAAACGCCGACGCCCTCGAACGCGGCAGATGCGCGATGTTAAGCCCCGTCAGATTCGAGATGAATTGCCTGCGCCCCAGCGGGCAAGGTGGAGTTTTGTTTTATGGAACGGTCACTCTCTTTTCAAGACGAGCGCAAGCCGCAAATCGTCTTTTACGACATTGAGCTTGATGATGCGGGACTGAATCCTTATGAGTTTCGCGCGTACCAGCGCATAGCCCGCCGTTGCGCTGGACTACAAGAAGGCGAATGCTTTGAAAGTCTGCAAGCCATAGCCGACGCCTGCAAGATGAGCCGTCCAACATTAATTCGCGCCATAAAAGTTTTACTCCAACGCAAGATGATCCGTCGGATCAGCCGACACGGTGGGACATCTTTTTACGCTCTTACCGATAAACAAAATTGGCTAAGTTTTGAGCAATGGGAGCAAGCCTACAAGCCGGAACCTGGTAAACCACAGAACCAGGGGGTGGTAAACCACAGAACCAGGGGTGGTAAACCACAGAACCAGGGGGTGGTTCACACGTTTACACATAAGAATACACATGAAGAAGACAAAAAAGAAAACAAGAGAGAGAGAGCACACTCTCCCGTTTCCAGCGTGCCGGCAATCTGGCAGGAAGTCTTCGGCGAGCCAATCACGATTCACGCGCAGGAAATCCTAGAGTCTGCCGTGTCGGACTTGGACGCCTTCCGCCGCACACTCGAAATCTGGAAAATGAACGGCTACTCACGGCGCAGTCTCGACAAGATTCTTGATCGCTACAACCGGGAAGCCGAAAACAACCAAACCAAACAATCCGTGTCGGCCAACCATCTTCGGCTCGTTGACCAGATGCCCGACGGTCTGGACGACTTCGGCAAGACGCGCTGGCTGAAAGAACAACTTGCGAAGGGAGCCGCCGCTTGAACGACATTACGACCATCAAGTCCCAGCTTGCCGCCCGCGTGGAGCCTATTGCCCGTGAGCTATTCCCTGCCGGTCAGCGACAAGGCGCGGAATGGTGTGTCGGCTCGTTGACCGGTGAAAAGGGGCAAAGCCTGAAAATCCATCTGACCGGCGACAAGGCCGGAATCTGGACGGATTTTGCCACCGGAGAAGCGGGCGACCTACTGGACTTGTATTGCGCGGCCAAGGGCGTACCGCTGACCGCCGCGCTGTCGTGGGCAAAAGACCGGCTCGGCATTCAATCGCCGACGCTGGAACGGTCGGAGCGGCAAGCGCCCTACCGCAAGCCGGTAGTCAAGAACGTGACGGCTCCGAAGTCTACCGTGATGGATTACCTGACCGTGCAGCGCGGGCTGAAGCCGGAAACCTTAAAAGTGTTTCAAGTCGGCGAACAAGTGGCGCACACGTTTTACCGGGAAAATCACACCTGCGCGGCGGTGGTGTTCCCGTTCAAAACCGCAACCGATGGCGAATTGCTGTTCGTGAAATACCTTGGCACGGAACGACCGAACGAGAAGAAGCTGATTGACGCTGAAGCGAATTGTGAGCCGATTCTGTTTGGCTGGCAGGCGTTCCCGGCGAATCAACGCCGCGTGCTGATTTGTGAAGGCGAAATTAACGCGATGTCGTGGCATCAATTCGGTATTCCCGCGTTGGCGACGCCGTTTGGTGCAGGCAAAGGCGCGAAACATAACTGGCTGGCCTCTGAATGGGAGCGGTTGGAGCAGTTCGAGGAAATCTACCTCAACTTCGATCCTGACCTGGCAGGCCGGGAAGCGGTTGCCGATTTGGTGGAGCGATTGGGGCGGCATCGTTGCCTGATTGTGCCGCCGATGCCGGACGGTTTGAAGGACGCGAACGATTGCCTGTTTGCGGGCATTCCGGCTTCCGATATGGCCTACCTGCTTGACGGCGCGCAAAGCTGCGACCCGGAGCAACTGCGCCGCGCGTCGGAGTTCACTGACGATGTGCTGAGCATTCTTTACCCGCCCGACGATGCCCCGGCGGGAATTGCGCTGCCGATTGATGGCTATGGCGACAAGTTCCGGTTTCGCGCGGGCGAATTGACCATCATCAGCGGCTATCGCGGACACGGCAAAACCGAAGCGATCAACTGGCTCGCAAACCATTGGATGCTTGCCAATGCCCGCGTCTGCATTGCTTCGTTTGAAATGCGCGCACCTGTCCTGCTCGCTCGTGCGGTTCGCCAGATGACGGCGCAGCGGCAACCTTCGACGGAATACGTCAAGCAGATAATGCGCTGGTACTACGACCGGCTGTGGATTTACGACCACATTGGGCGCACGAATCAGGACGCAATTTTTGAAGTGTTCGAGTATGCGTTCCGTCGCTATGGCGTTTCGCAATTCGTGATTGATTCGCTGATGAAGTGCGGTATTCGCGGCGACGATTTGGACGGGCAGGACGCCTTCGCCAATCGCTGCTCGAACTTCGCCAAGCGCTTCAATGTGCATCTGTGTCTTGTGGCGCACACGAAGAAAATGGGCAGTGAGGACATCATCCCGCGCAATGACGGTGTGAAAGGTTCGGGTGGCATCACCGACCAGGCCGATAACGTGCTGGCGATTTGGCGAAACAAGCCGAAAGAGCGCGCAATCCAGAAAATGCTAAGCGGTGAGCCGCTCTCGCCTGCTGAGAGCGAAGCCGCAAATAGCGCCGACGCGGTGTGGGCATTGGATAAACAACGCGAAGGCGACGGCTGGATTGGCGACATTAAGGCGAATTTCGATCCTGAGAGTAAACAGTTTGTGAGCGTCAACGGCGGGCGCGTGCTGCCGTTGCTGGAATTTCACGCGGGCGCAGCTGCCTACGATGAAGACTTGATCCCGGAGTTTTAATAATGGCAACCATAAGCAAAGAGTCTATTGCAGAAATCTGCCTCGATATTGCGGTCTATGCCCTGCGCGACGTGGCCGGCCAGGTGGTGTTGTTCATCCGCGATCTGGGGCTGGCGGGGAAGGAATTGCCGGAAGCGTTTGACGTGACCGGCGACGGCTGGAAGGAAGCCGAGCAGCGCATTGACGATGCGTGCGCGGCGCGTGATTTGGACGCGCTCTGCACGGCCTGCTCGGAATACCGGCAACGTGCGACACGGTTTCTGAATGCGTGGCGCAAGAAGCTGGAAATACCAATGGATGTAGCACAATGAACCAACCATCTCTCGACTTTACCCGCCCGATGCTCCCACCGCCCTTCCGCGAAACCAGTTTGGACGCGGCGGACGCGATGGCCGACCGCGCGCCGATCCTGCGCGCTCGCGTGTTGGGCGTGCTGGCGACAGGCGATCACACAGCGGATGAAGTGGCCGCGAAGCTCGGCGAAAGCGTGCTGGCGATTCGCCCGCGCGTGGCCGAGCTAGCCAGAGCTGGCCGCATCGCCGACAGCGAAGCGCGGCGGAAGAATGCGAGCGGGCGCAATGCGATTGTGTGGCGGCTCAAGGAGGCAACCAATGGAAATCTTACTTGAATTGTTCGTAAATCCGGCCTTCGCCTTCCTGTGCGGGCTGATCGGCGGCGTGCTGGTGATGGCTGGCTTGATCTGGCGAATGCTGCGAAATGTGCTGAAGCGTGAGATTGCCTATGAGCAGGCAATCAAGGAATTGAAGCGACGGTTGGCGGATGAGCAATGGCCGGATTACATCAGCGCGGGAGGCAGCGAATGACTGACCGAATCACACAGGCTGAATTTCGGCAGATGCGCTCATCTGCGACTGGCACGAGCCTGCGCGAAATCGCAGAGGCGGCGGCGAGCAAGGCCAGCGGCGAAAAAATGCAACCTGCGCCGCTTAATGCGAAACGCGGGGCTATTCTGGCGACGATCAAGCTTCAGCCAATCGGCAAACCGCGAATGACGCGCCGCGACAAGTGGGCGCAACGTCCATCTGTTGTCCGCTACCGGGAATGGGCGGACAAAGCTCGGCGTCAAGTGAATCTGTTTTCCCTGCCCGCTAATCCGCTCCGGCTGAAAATCGTTGCGTATTTTGAAATGCCGAAAAGCTGGTCAAAGGCGAAACGCGCGGAACTGGCCGGACAACCGCATCGGCAAAAGCCGGATTGGGACAACGTAGCCAAAGCCGTGCAGGATATTTTCTGGGCAGAGGATCAGGTCGTCGCCGAGGGGCATGTCCTGAAATTCTGGGATGACGGGAACGGTGCGCGCGTGGAAATGGAGGTCGAATGACTGAAAATCTCTGGATTATTACTGTGTATCCCTACTACCACCTGACCAAATCCGCCCGCTCGCATTCGACGCTGTGCAAAATTCGCACCGGCGTTCGCAATTACGAGCGGCAACAGTTGAGCGATTTTGACGGCATGGAAACCGTTGGGCACTGGTCGGGCTGGTGCGCGGCGTGCAAGGCCAAGTTGCCGAAGAAGGAGGCGAAATGACCACAGAGCAAATTCAAACCGCCATGCTGGACTCCATCGCTCGCCGCGATGAACTGGTGAAAGACGCGCAGAAGCTGTTCGTCGAAGCGTCCGAATGTGAACATCGCTACCGGCTGGCACAGGCGAAAGCGTACTTGAAGGCCGACGGCAAAAATGCGGACGAACGGCGCGGGCAGGTTGACCAGATGGTGAGCGACGAAATGCACGCTTACAAAATCGCCGACGCGAAAGCCTACGGCGTGAAGGAAGCGATTGCGGCGGAAAAAGACAAGCTGAGCGCATACCAGTCGCTGCTTCGCTTGCAGATTACGGAACTCGACGCGCTGCGCTTTGGGCAGCATAACCAAGTGTAACCAATGCCCGGCGTCGCGCGGATTGCGCGGCAGTTAGGCGAGTGAGGGGAAACAATGACAACAGCACAAGCTTTTGAGCAAATCCAACCAGTGATTGACCAGTGCGAAGCGGACAGCGACGCAATGGTGGTGGTTTATTTTTCGCGCAGCGACGACCGATTCGATGGTCGAACAATTGGCATGGACGCGGGCGACGCGCTCATGGTGATTAATCAGCTAGCCGAGCGATTTGGGCTTACGGTGAAAGTGGATCGGACGATGATGCCGGTGTCGGCGGCATTCGTGTAATTGACGATTTACCAACTTTGCCCGTCGCTTATGTTCTTTAGCTCGCTATTCCTGCACTGATTTATCTGGTGTCCCGGTGTCGGCATGGTAGTGCTGAGCGATCGCGGCGCGCGTCAGCCGTTCGACAGATGGCGCAGCGACGGGCAGACCTAATCTATGAAAACACCAAAATTCAGAACGAACTATAGCAACCTGAAGCTGCAAGGCTCAGAACAGCGCGTCAGTCGCGGAACCGGACGGCGCGAGTGGTGGCTGAGCTTTTACTGTACGTGCGGGGAGATGTTCAGCACGACCCTGAGCGTTGCCAATCAATCGCACGCCAAGCAACGACCTTTGCGCTGCCAGACCTGCCAGAAGTCGGCGCGCGTTGTGCGTGAGCAAAAGCGGCAACGTCGCTCGGATTCGCCGCACACACACACGTTTTCCGGCGAGCAGAGACCGCAGATGACAGCGGCGGCGGTGAAGCTTCTGCAAAAGCATCAAACATCGCGGCTGTATCCGCGCATCATAAGGATCGTTGCCGCGTCTGTGCGCGGTGCGCTCAAGCTGGACATCGTGCCGGAATGGGAGCGGATTGTCGTCGAGGCTATCGAACTGGCGAAAATGGAGGCCAAAGGCGTACAGATGCCCGCCGAGTGGACGCGCGAGACGATTGCCGAGGGACTGAGTATTACGAGCTTTCCGCAATACCGCGCACCTGTTGATTCCAGTGTGAGCTAGTTGACGCGCGTGCTATACTTGCAAATGAAATGGCTGCTCGGTGTGCAACCACCAGCAGCCCGGCTATCAACCGCAACAGGTAAGAGGCAACTTGATAGCGGCGGCATTATCCGTATTCGCAGCCGAATTGCCAAGCCTTCCCTGTTGCCTTTCCGAAAGGCAAATCAAATGACCTCTGAACAATTGAAACTGAAACGGGTTCACTGGCCGAAAGTCTGTATGTTCGCGTTTGCCGTCGTGCTTCCCGCCATCGCCATTGGCATCAGCAACAAGCACGTTTTCGCGGCGGCGTTCCCGATTGCAACCATTGGCCTGATCGTTACGGTCGGCATCTGCCTGATCTCCACGTATTTTTCCGGCAACGCTGCGCCGAAGACGCGCCGTTACGCAATGTTTCACGATTTGGTGATTGCGCTGATTCTCTGTGTCAATTTCCTGTTTCATTTCCAAGTATCGCGCGAGGTGTCGGCGGCGGAAGATGCGCGCACGGCATCGGAGAAAGCTGGCCGCGTGGAGCAGGAAAATCTTGATCGCGAGACGCAGCGCAAGCTTGCAATGGCGGGCGCGCAAAAGGAATTGCTCGAAGCTGAGGCAGCGGCGGCGCGAGAGCAGCGGCGTGTATTGTTGCAGTTGCCGCCCAACCAGCGACGATTTGCCCAAAAGCCGACAACGCAGGCGCAACCGGAAGCCACGACCACGCCCGGCTTTTCGACGGCTGTGAATATGCAACAGGATGCAGAGCAGCAGATTGCTGTTATTCGCAGTCCCGAGGAGATTCGCGCTTCCTGGTTTGGTTGGCTGTTCTGGGCAGCGGCGGCGGAAATCTTTGCTGCGATTCTGGGTGGGATGATCCTGATGATGGTCTGGCAATGGGACGTGGACGGTGACGGCATTGCCGACCATTTGCAGCGGCGGACGCCTGGCTTTGCACCTGTCGCGCCTGGCTCTTTCCCTGCGCCAACGACTGCGCGCCGTGAATCATCGGGCAGTAGCGATTACACCTTCCCTGCTCCGCCCGCCCCCCCTGCTCCGCCCGCCCCAAAATAAACGCCTCACTCCCCGCGCAACCGAGTGAGGCAAACACGACAGCGCAAACGAACAGGGCAGGGGCTAGCCCCGCCTCTGCCCAAGATGAAAACCATTTGCAACAAGGACAAGTAAGTAATGAAAACGAAGAACGTAGGCAAATTCACAGCACACACGGCGAGCCGTCTGATCGTGACGCTCGCCATAGCAGCGGCAGCGGGGCTAATCTGGGAAGGTTTCAACGCGCTTCATCCGCCACAAACCGGCAGTCTGCGAGCGTGGGCGTTCGACCTGTGGCAGAATATGACGCGGCGAAGTTAGCCGATGAGCTGGCACGGCTTGGAAGTGCAAAGGGCGCTGAATCGGAATTGCAACCCGATTTGCAACCCGTTGCAAAAGCCGAATTGCAACCCGTTGCAAAGAGTCCGTCAGGCAGTAAACGGAAGGCTTTGCAACCCGTTGCAAAAGGTGATAATTGCAACCCGTTGCAAAGAGGCCGTAAGCGTAAGAAAACCAGCAGGATACAGCCACCGCCGATGCCCGGCTATTCGTGGCGTCCAGATGGTCATTCAGGGTGGGATTTGTGGCGACGGATTCCATCAATTTCGGAGCGTGGCAAGCCGAGTTCCAAGCACACGTACATCGCCTATTATTCACAAGCGGATGTAGAAAGGTTGCTCAATGAAAAAGGAAAAACGAAGGCCAAGTCTTGAGGAATTGCAACAGATGCCGCGCGTTGGATTAGAGCTTGAGTTGGCTTACATCGCGGAACGAGCGCGCGAGGTTGGCTCACAGGTCGAAGCTGAAGCGGCGGCATTGATTGCAAGTGAAACATTAGAAGCGCAAGACATCATTCGCTTGCGAGAGGAATTGCAACGGAACGACGCAGAAGGAGGCGCACAATGAAAGAACTAATCTCAATCAGTCGTAACCTGTTTTTCGTGTTAGATGAAAATGGCGGGATGGCTCCATCCTGCGAATTGGTCTTGACGGTTTGTGAGCCGGTTCCCGTGTACCGTAGCGAATTTACCGTTGAACGTCAAGCCGAGAATGTGCGCGTGGTTGTCTCGCAAAAGGGGTTGGTTGCGCTGGCGCAGTATTGCGCGGATGCGGCAAAAAGCCTGGCCGAAATTGTGGAGCAGGCCACGTCGGAAAATGGAGGCACACAATGACCTTCGACATCCTCATTTGCAAAATCGCCGGGGCAATCCTGCTTGCGCTATTCCTAGTACTGGCGCGTCTGCTGACGGCCACGCAGCGGACGCCGGAGCCAACAGACCGCAGGGAATTTATCTACGCAACGAGTCCCGATGGGCAACCGATCCGGGGCGATTTGGAGGTGCGAGAATGTGGGTAAAATCTATCATCACTGTCGGCGTTTTTCTTTGCGCGTAAGATGTCAGTGAGGATTACAGGGGAAGCCAAGCGCCATGAGGTTGTTGGGGCGTTGGAATACGCGAAGGCGGAGATTATTCAGGGGATGATTTTGCATCTTGACGGAACGCCGTCAAGGTGTGAAAATTAATTCCGCCTAGTGCCTCATAACCCGGAGAAGTAGTTGGCTGAATCTTTGCAAACGAACTCCGCAACCCAACAACCCGCAGCGGCGGCGCAATGTACTTGCGGCCACGCTGGTAATTCCATTACAATTCCAATTGAACTTTGGCAGCGAATCACGCGAATGCTCGCACAGATGCGCGGCCAGTTTGCGGCGACCGAGCGCGAGTTGAGCCGGTTGACGCTTGAAAAGAAATAACGGGACAGTCCGAGAGCTTTTGCTTTCATAACCGCCCGTCACCTGCTGGATACGTCTGGCGAGTGGCGGGCGTTTTGCTTTTCTGAGGCGTCCTTGCCACGGCCTCAGCCAGTTTTTTCAATGGAAGTAACCCGCATCCAACTTGCCACTATCGCGCCCTACGCTGCGTCGTTCACGCTCGACGCCCTGTTCGCGCTCGACGCTGATGGGCAGCCGCATATCGCGCGTGCGATGACGGAAGCGGGCATTACCGAACCGGACGACGTAGCGCAGTTCCTGGCGACTGCATCGCTGGCATCCAACGGCTTCGTAAATTTTACTCACACATCCGGCGCACACGTTCTCGCGCAATCGCCTGTGGATTGGTTCAAGGACAAGGCGAAAGACTGGTACGACCTGAAGATGAGCGACGAATCCCGCGAATGGGATTGGTCGTGTATCGTCAATTATTTGGGCGTGCGATGGGCAATCAATGGCGCGGATTGGCCGGATACGTGGAATGTGCTGGATCGCGTGTGCGACGTGCTGGGCGTGAAAAATCGGATGGAGGAATTTGCGCTTGATTAAATCAATCAAAATCAAACTGGCATCAGGCGTGGAAATCGAATTGACGATTGACCAGGCGCGTGAGCTTTTTGGCGAGCCTGCGCCGTCGCCGGTTTTCCCGCCGGTACTCGTGCAGACACCGGATTGGATGCGCCCTCCATACATAGTGACTTGTTAGGGGCTAACGCTGCGCTGCCTCAAATGCGCGGCCACAACTGAGGAGAAACGACATGGAACCAACTGAGTATGTTATCTCTGACCAATTGCGTCAGCGATTTGAAACCGATTTTAACCATCACGCACCTAAAGGCGACCAGCAGCGACGGTACGAGGTATTGCGGACTGCTGGAAAAGAGCTTGCGTACCTAATTGCTGCCTACGTCCCGCCGTCACGCGAGCAATCCACCGCGCTAACAAAGCTGGACGAAGTGCTCTTTTGGGCAAGCGCGGGCATTGCGCGCAATGAGTTGGGCTAACGCTGCGCTGCCTCAAATGCGCGGCCACAACTGAGGAGAAACGATATGACTTTTGAATTGCTTACATCAATCACCGGTTCGGTTGTGCGCCACGCGCTGACCGGCATCGGTGTCTATCTGGTCAATCAGGGCTGGATCAGTGCAGACGATTGGTCGCAATTGCTGGCGGGCATCGTCCTGGCAATCGCTGGCCTGCTCTGGTCGTTCATCGAAAAATGGAAAAGCCCGGAGCCGCCGCCATCGGCCTGACTGACACTATCGCCGCACTGGTCAGAGCGACCAGCTGCGCGGTTGAGTTGGCATCAACGAACACATTTTTAGAGGAAGCTATGAGAAAACTGAAAGCACTGTTAGGAATTTTCCTGCTGGTTTTGCCGCTCGGCCTGACCGGGTGCGGCAAAAAGACCACACAGCACAATCTGGCAATTTACACTGCTCAGGGCAACGCTGCGCTGGTTGCGTTCACGGACGCAACCGCTCGACTGGTTCAGGCTGGTCGAATCTCGCCGGATGCAGCGAAGGGGATTTACACGATCAATCTCCGTGCGGCGGGTTCGCTGGATATTCTCCGCGAACGGGCGCGCAAGGGATTCGATAAGAAAGAAACGCTGGTCATCGTGGATGCGCTGATTGAGGACATCCGTTCGGCTGAGGCGTCCGGCGTCGTCAACCTGACCGGCGAAACCAGAGCGCGATTCTTGCAGGTGACGTTTTTTGCTCAATTTACCCTGCGGTCAATCAAGGCAATCATCGAAGCCAGCAAACCGCCTGCGCCGCCTGAGAACGTAGCGCGTGAGGTGATGACGGCTCGAAGTCGCGCGCAGCAAGTTGATGAAACTGTCTGGACGGACTTGGTTCTGATTCTGCAAACCGCTGTGCTGCGCGGCATCAGTCAATCACGGATGACTATTGATGAAGCGTTTGCCGACGGCGCGGCTCTCAGCGTGGAACTGAAAGCCAGCCTGAGCGCAAAGCTCGGCGGATAAAACACAGACACGGCCAGCTTCCACGCGGGGGCTGGCCAATTGTTCTTTGGTGCTGGGGAGTGGTGGGAATGCAAACGACAGGGTGGGAATTTGGGAAATACTTGATTGCTCCGGTGGTGTCGGCGTTGCTGGGCTATTTGATCGGCGCGTTCACGAAAGTTTCCAAAACCGAGCATAAACAGGCATTGGAAACGCAGGAAAAGCACTGGTCAGAAAAATTCGCGTCACTGGAAAAGCAGGTAGAAAAACAAGGTGAGCGCAATTCCAAATTTGAGTCAGCATTGGCTGACAAAGTTTCCAAAGCGGAGTTAAAAGAAGCTGTAATGGACTTGAAAGCAATTGTGATGGAAATGAAAGCCGAACTCCGCGAAGATTTTGTACAGTTGCGGGCTGCGCTGAATGCGCGCCCCTAGGAGTTATAAGGAATTATGATCGAACCGTTGAATGACAGGCTTGTCGTGCAGCGACAACAGGAGAAAGAGGAAATGCGGGGTGGTTTGTATATCCCCGATGTAGCAAAAGAAAAGCCTCAATCCGGCGTTGTGGTGGCGACTGGCGCGGGAAAAATGCTGGAATCTGGGCAGCGTGTGCCGCTGGGCGTTAGCGTTGGCGAAACCGTGCTGTTCGGCAAATACGCGGGGACGGAGATTAAGCAAAACGACGTAGAGTATTTGATTCTCCGTGAGGATGACGTGATTGGAATTGTGCGCGATTGAACGCGCCGCAGGGTGGCCCCGCCTAGCTGTTGCTAGGATTAAGGGGCGGTCGGTCAGGGTGTTCGGTGCAGGTGTATGACTGCCGGTACTGATTGGCCTCCCCGCCCATTTTCGATTTGCCCCGATTCGCGTCAGTGAGGGGGATGCGGCGCGAATCCTGCCGACGCCGAGGCAACGCTCCGGGGTGACGCTGCCGAGGCAACCAACGCCCGTCGCGGCAGTGGGGTTGACGGCGGGCGCGGTCTTACAAGTTTACTCGTTCGTGCTGTAGCAAGCCGACGGGAGCAAGGCGGTCTGGCGAGAGTCAGGCCGCTTTGGTTTTCCGTATGACCCGTATGACCCGGCTGACGTAGCTCCGATCTACGCCAACCGCTCGCGCAATCTCTGCGCCGCGCATGCCTTGCGCGTGCAATGCCAGGATCGCCGCGAGCTTCACCTCTCCGCCGCGTGCGCGGCCTTTGTATTTGCGGCCATTCTTGCGACTGGCTGCCGCCTTCGCCTCGCTGCGAACGCTGCCGCCTAGCCTGCCGAGCAGGGCAGCGGCGGACGTGGCATCAGCGTCAACAGGCTGCACGGCAACCTCGCCGTAGCCTCGGCAGGTGCGGCAGGTTTCGCCATCAATTTGCCCGGATGCGTGCGTGCAGTCCGGGCAAGGAACTGTATTGGTCATTTCAGCCTCCTTTTTTGACAACACGAAAACCGACGAGATCGTTGATGTGGCCGGGCGCGTCCTCGTAGCGGTTGGCGGAGCGAGCATAGTTTCCATTGAGATGCCAACCGCCGCCGCATATAACATATGCGTCCAAAGTAAGCGCCATCTCCCAGCACAGCCCCCTCATATCAAAGAGGCCGTACTCATTCGGCAGCTTAGTCCCTACTTCCGGGCAAACCGCTTGCGAGAGCGAGCCGAAGCTGGCATTAAACACCGCATACTGATCCAGCTTGTCCCTCTCTGGCTCAATCCCAGCAGCCCGACACCATTCCATTTCGGTTGGTAGGTGGAAATCCGGTCCCAACCGTTTGCAGAACTCTATTGCTTCTTGCAACGTGACCCCAGTTTTGGGGCGCTTGGTGGCGATAGTGTCAGTCAGGCCGATGCTGGAAGTCATAACATCCGCCCATTGTTGCTCCGTTACAGGAGTCGTGGACATCCAGAACTCCTCGCAGCCGAACCCCGCAGGGAGATGGACGAGATCTATCGTACTGCATGTTAATGTTGTTTTGGTCATGTTACCCTCCTTTGATAATTCGCGGCTCCGGCATCGTCGCCGCGATGATTTCTAGCGGCTTTACCGCGTTCCGTCTAGCTTGCGCCCTGTCAGGCGCAAGTAGTCTTTTTGGACATCCGGGGAGGATGCGAAATCTAAGATTTCCGACCGAGAAAACATTCTCGATATTTCCTCCTCTCTGACATCTAGTTGACGCGAGAGAAGCCATCGGGAGCGCTCGTACAAGCGCTGTTCCGCTCTTTTTTGGTCGGAGTCGCGCCGGGATGCGCGATAATCATTACCCGACTGTACTAGCCGGGTCGGGCGTAAAAATACGAATGAGCGTCCATAGACGACTTCCACGCACTCTACTTCCCACGTGTCGTCCTCGGCCACAAGGTGCTCGTAGCCGCGCGCTACGAAGCCCTGATAGCTGGCTCCTCTGACCTTTGTCCCAGAGCGGAGGCCGAGGCTGCCGTCGCGTTTAACGCGGGCGTGGAATGTCACCACGCCCACCGCGCCGGGCGTGGTGTAGATCGCTTCCACGCTTTCGCCTCCTTTATGCCTCATCATCTTTGCTCTCCTCTTCGCCCGTCTCCGGGCATTGCTTGATTGATCTTGGCCGCGCCGCGTGGAAGGCTCTCGTGAGCCAGCGCATCGTTCGCGCGGAAGCCACGCGGCGCGATGATTGGGTTAGGCGTTCATTGCGGCCACGAACTGTGGCCAGGCTCCAAAATTGTGACGACGCCAGTTGACGCCATCGGTCGTTGCCCAGAGACCACCGTTGGCCTCGTAGTCGTCACGGAGATTCAGGTTGCCGGGGTAGAGCCGGACGCGACGGGTAGTGACGTGATGGCACTTGATGGTTGCGGATGCGATTCTCCGCGCCTCATCATGGCTCTCTGCCAAGATGTGGCTGTATGAAGAATTGATGCGGCGTTGGTGTGGTGTTTCGTAGATTCTGATTTCATAGTATCTCATAACTATCTCCATTTTTTACCCCTTCGGTTCCGCCGTCGCCCGGTGCATCTCAGCTTCGACCTCGGTGTCTCTCGCTTCGATGGTTGGATTATAGCTAAGCGGTTGGCTTTGTCAACAACTATTTTCAATAAATCGAAAAAAAATCATCAGGGGTGAAAGCAGGGAAGCGGGCTTGACACGTAACCGCAATCCGTGCTATAGATTGCGCGCTTGCTACAGCCTGGCCGCCACTCGCGCGGTCGTTCCCATTTTCCCGTCACTCCCGGAACCTCGCTGATACTGGCTGAGATTCCAACGAAAATCCTGCATCACACGTGTGTCCACATCTCGAATGGCCAGAAAACGCACGAAAAAGCCCGCAAAATACATCATCCAGCACGGCAAGCTTCAACATCAGACCAGCGCGCGACGTTTCGCGGTCTGGCTGCGTGCGGGGCTGCTCGTGGCGATCAATTCGCACTTGGCGCGCGTGAGCGAGTCCGCGCGCACACGATGGGAAAATGGCGAATTGTTTCTCTTACCGGCTGAGCCACCCTCGCCGAGCATTCGGACAAACGCCCAGATTGTGGATCAGCAATACATTTACGCCGATAACGGGCGAGTTCGAATCAGCCGCGAGGATGGCATCAAAATCCTGCATTGGCGATGGACACTCCCGGCAGAGCTTGCGGAATTGCTCATCAGCGACTTCCTGAGCCGCAAGCGCGAATGGGATATGACGAGGCAATATGGCTGGCTCTAAACTCTTACAGGCCATCGCCGCTTACGAACGCCAGCGCGAGCGCGTAGAGGGCTGGGCATCGTATATCCGCGCGCTACGGGGGCGACGTGCTGCCTGAGCAGGCTATCCGCAATTATTACACCTGCAGAAGGCAGATTGAGGTGTGCGAATGGGCGGAGGCGATGCACTATATGGCGTCGGTCATGCCCAAAGACTCGCCTGAAGCCTACACGCCCCACACGCTCACCGGCGACGCCTGGCGCGCAGCGATGGACGCGCAGGATCAGGCGACGGATGCGGCACTGGACGCGATTTATTAAATCTCCCATTCACTGTCGCAATTTTTGCAAATCAAAAACCAGCAGAGCGGGCGCAAACCTTGTCGCAGGTTTAACGTGTACAAATCTCTCTGGTTGCCGCAATCGAGAGAGCGTGCCCTGTAGGGGCCGCGAACGAGCCGCCGCCCTCGGCAGCGTAGGCGTGCGGCGCGACTTAGCGACGCCGCCGGAGTGGAGACGGGCCAGGGCTGCCTTTTGCCTTCCGCCGTCCCCGCTGCCCCGCCTCGGCTACGCCGGATGGCGCAGGACGTTGGCGAGAGCCGCCGTGGGATAAAGGCGGAAGATTGAGCAGACGACGGACGTGATTGGAAAAGGATTCACCGTTGAGCGATTTTAGTAAATCCTCTTTTTCTTGCAATGAGAGCCAGTGGACTTCACTGGCTCTCGGAGATTCTGGATTGCGTGGCATATTGGTAATTGGGCCGGGGCGCGTGGATACCCTTTCGGGTAGCTCTTGCCGAGCAGGCTGTACAGAGTACGGAGCCACGCGCCCCGATAAAAGTTACGCACTCAATTGCAGGGCGTCTTCGTGTTTGCCAACGTAGTGCAGTTTGTAGGACTGCTGGGCCTCGTTATATTTCAGGTTCCAGTAGCACTTTTCTGGGTCACGGTACAGGCTCAAATCGTGGCCATTGCCTTCATAGTGAGTGTCCCAAGGGCCGTCATTTGTCACGTTTTCAAGGCACATCATATGCAGGTAGCCCGTTGACAGTCCCTCGCCGTCTTCGTGCCAAGCTTCGGCGTCGAAGTTTTCAGTTACGTCTACAACTGATTGGCCTGCACCAAATGTTTCCGGCTCGGTTGCGTTCATTATGCTTGTGTTCATTGTTTTATCTCCGTTTTTGATTGTTGCCCCCGCAGTTCGCTGCGGCCCGTCATTCCGTTTTGGAATGATTGGATTATAGTCAAGTGCGCGTACTTGTCAACAGGTATTTTCGCGGTGAGACGATTTATTTTCACCGCCAGCCCCTCAGGGGCGGCGAAGTAGTAGAAACGAGCATCCGCCCCAGAGGGGCAGAGCGAGTCACGTCTTAGCGGGCGGAACTCCGCTAGAGCACGGCGCATCCGTGAAACGCGGATTGGTTGCTTGGCACTGAATTAATTCTGCATCTGTTGCGGGTTGTAAGCTATCTCGCATCGTTGACTCCTTGTTTCTTCGCTCGCGCTTGCGCTGCCCGTTGGCGACGGACAAGGCGCTGGACGCGATTTACTAAAGCTGCTCAATTTGCGCCTCAGTAAGCGTTGCCTGGACGATCCCGGCGGCGAACCATTCGTCGGGCGTGTACGTGTCAAGGTATCGCCATCCCTGGCGTTTGCACTCCGCTTTTGCCGCGCGTTCAGCCGCCGCGCGAGACTTGGCCTCAACGGTGAAATGCGCTGGGACTGGGCCGCGCTCGGAAATCTGGTCACTGCGCCGGGTTGCGTTGATGTAAAAAGTCATTGTTCTGCCTCATTTTATCACTTACCGCCGGGCGCAATGCACTGGCGGCTAAGTTGCTGACAGCGCGCAGGTTGTTTATTTAACGGCAACCCGCGCGCCTGCGCCATTATTGCTTGAGCCATTCGGCCTTGACGGCCTCTGCTGCCGATTCAGCCCAGCCGCCAAGTGAGCGCGACCATGCGCCGCGCGTTGGCGACCAGCGAAACCCGTTGCGTTTGCAAGCTGACCGCACGGCCTCAGATGGCTTGCCTGGAAAAAACAGCAAAAGCCGATTTTCCGTCAAGTTGAATTCGATTGTTAAGCCATTGACGGTCTCAGATTTCAGGATCGCTTGTGATTGGTTGGATTCGGACTCCGCCAACGTTTCGCGCAACTGCCGCTCGCGGCGTTCCAGTTCGGCGATGCGCTCCCGCACGCGCGCCATGTTGCCGTTGTTATTGCTGAGCGCATAACCGGGATAGCCCCGGCGACCGCAAAAGTCAGGCATAAACAGTTTCACGGCGGCGGATTCTGACAATCCCAACGCGGTCAGGGCTGGCAATGTGGCTTGCATGTCAGTTTTAAGCTTCTCGGCGTCCGTCAAGTCTCGTTTGGCAAAGAACTTGCGAATGATTTTGTTCGCAGCAACCATCATGGCCTGCTCGGCCTCCATTGCTGCCAGTTTCTCGCGTAGCTTTTCAATCGCGTCAGGATCATCCGAGCTAATCCCGCCGGAACCAACCGACGCGGCTTTTTGCGCGTAGTGGTTGGCCTGCTGCGAGGCTTCAAAACTCTTTTTGTATTTTCGGGCGAGTTTTGCCCGGTAAGCCCGGTCACGGCGAGCGGAGTAATGATCGGTAAGGATCGGTTGGCCAAAAGGGATAACATCGCCCATTTTGCGGGCAGTGGTAAGCAATTGCGCGGCTTCCTGGCGCAAACGGTCTGCGCGTTCCAAATAGCGCTGGCGGCGTTCTTCTTGTTTTTGTTCGTAAGTGTTCATTGTCTTTCCTTTGTTTGGTAAAGCGAGCGGGGCAGGCTCGCCGGGTTACATTTTAGCAATGTACTGCCGTGCGGCATCGCCGGTCAGCACGGTTTTGATTTCAGCCAACCCCTGATCGTGCTGGTGATTCGTACCCACGCCGTAGATGCAGGACATTGACCACCCCTCACGCGGTTTGGGCAGGTTGCCGCACTTGACGCAGGGCGTTGACCAGACGGCGTTGTTAAAAATCTCGACGCGGGCGAAGCTGCCCGATTGGTACGTGTAAACTACTGGATTCATTGCGTTCTCCTTATGATTGGGGCGAGCGGGGCAGGCTCGCCGGGTTGTTAGTTCGCTGCCGGCGTGCGCTGGTCATTGGAGCGCACGGCATACGGCGTTTCAAGCGGACGGCAGTCGCGGTACTGATACCGTCCGCCTTCACCTGCAAGCTCGGTTGCGGGGAAACGGAATTGCGGCACACGCTCGGCAGTCAATTGCAAGCCGATGGCAAGCGCGGCTTTGGGTGACTTCGCTCGAACGCGAACAGGCGTCGAGTCATAGTGCGTGTAAACGTTATAAACTCTGGTCATATTGCCTCCTATGGTAGACACACCTCGCGCTGCGTTTTGCGCCGCCGCGCGTGGTGCTATTAAGTTGTAATTTGTGATTAACATAGTTGCAGTATAGCTGAGCGCTTGGCTTGAATCAACAAGGTAATTATTAAAATGGCCGACAAACCCAAACAAACCCGCCGCCGCTATACCGATGGAGAGAAAGCGGCGGCATTGGAAACCGTAAACCTTTGCGGCGGCAATGTTACCGAGGCGGCGCGAATGACCGGCATCGAGCGCGAAACGCTGCGCGAATGGGCAAAAGGCGTGAACGTATCTGACCAGATTTACGCCGATTACGCCGCTAAAAAGGCTGGCCGCACGACCGCCGTTGTCCGCGCGCTCAATGCACGCTTGGCTGAGGCGCTATTCAACGAAGACAAGATCGAAGCCGCGCGCTATGGCGAACTGGTGACAGCGTTTGGGGTTACGTTCGACAAGCTGCGCCTGATAGACGAAAAACCTACATCCATCACCGAATCCCGCAACGCTGCCGAACTCCGCCGCGAAGCCGACGCCGCGCTCGCCTTGCTGCTGCCGGATTATGGCAATGACAAAGCGGCTGCCCTGGCGGCGATGCGCGAGATTGCGCCAACGCTGAGCGAATATGTGAATTGAGCCTCCCTTTGCACCGAATCCTGCAATCCAAGTTCGTGGCCACTCTTTGCCAGTATTTAGACGACCATGAAGTTCTTACTGAATGCCTGATATCGGTTGCTGCGTTGCTAGCGGCGGCGATGCTGGTCGTCACCCTGGCCTACGTGGTGGCTTATTTTTTGTCTTTGATTTTGGCATAGAGTTAGGCTCTCCTTGCAGGCTATTGGGGTTTACCGAGAGTTGGCCTTGTGGTATGGTTTTCCTGCTTAAGAAGTACCACAAAGCCCGCTAGATTGATTACAGCGCCTGCAAAGTTCCGTAATCAATTTCGCGGGTTTTGCTTTGGCCTGATTCTGGGCTATTTCCCGCCGGATTTGGCGCGGATTCTGCGAAATCGCCTACAGTGAGTGCTCGAAAACGCGGCAAAACACTTTCTCGCTCTAATAATCGCCTATAATGGACGCGCCGCTCGATAAATACGCCATCATCCGGCGAAAAGAGGTGCGCGCCAGAGAGCTAGTGCGGGCAGATGCAAGCCGCGACGCCTCCGCCATCGAGCGCGACTGGCAAACCTGGCTCCGCGCTGTGGGGCCGCGCACGTTTACCGGCTCATTCGCGCCGTTCCATTGTGAGTTCTGGGACTGGTTCTGGCGACTTTTGCAAAAGCGCCGGGCTGGGCAGTCCATCAGCGACGAGGAACAAGCCTTCCTGGCCGTCTGGGCGCGCGGTATGGGCAAAAGCGCCAATGTCGAATGGGCGGCCATTGCGGAAGGCGCTCTCATCGGCAAAGGCTACGTGCTTTACGTGTCCGGCACTCAGGCTTTAGCTGATGGCCACGTCCAGAGCATCCGGGAACGGCTGGAAAGCGATGAAATCAGCCGGTACTACCCGCATCTATCCAGCCCCAAGGTCGGCAAGCATGGCAATCAGTATGGATGGCGACAAGATTTCCTCATTACTGCTTCGAATTGGGCTATTCGACCGCTCGGATTGGATGTCGGTGTGCGTGGTGGACGTGTTGGCGATTTGCGCCCTTCGCTTATTGTCTTCGACGACGTGGACGACCATTCAGATTCGCCGCTTGTCGTCCAGAATAAGCTCTCAACTATTGCGCGCAGCATCATTCCTGCAGGTACGCGCGAAACTGTCTATCTCGGCGCGCAGAACTTAATCCAGCGCAACGGCGTCTTCAGCCAGATTGTCGCGCGGAAAACATCTGTGCTGAGCCGCCGCATTGTGTCAGGGCCGTTCCCGGCATTCGACGGGCTACAGATCGAGCAGCGGCAGACGGTGGATGGCCTGCGGAATGTCATTGTGGCCGGTTCGCCTACGTGGGCGGATTTCGACCTCGCTGCGTGTCAGAAGTTCCTTGATGATTCTGGCCGTGAGGCATTCCTTGCTGAATATCAGCACGATTTTAGCGCCAGCGAGCAGGGGCGCGTAATACCTGAGTATGACGAAGAGCGACATGTCATCAGCTGGAGCCAGTTTGAACGAGTCTTTGGGGTTCGCCGAATCCCGATGCATTGGCTGTGCGAGTGTGGTCACGACGTGGGGTTTACTTCAGGACATCTCTCGGCGTGGACGTGGATCGCTACATCTGCCCAAAACAGTAAACTGCCCGGTCTGCGATTCCGTTATCGCGGAATTACCTTCAACGGAGTCGGCGTTGACGAACAAGCCGAGCACATCAAAAGCCTGATGTGGCCGGGCGAGAACGTGCGAAGCTGGCGGATGTCGCACGAAGCCCTGAGCGAGCGCAAAACGTACCGCGAAAAGTACGGCCTTTATTTCAGCGCCTGCGACTCGGCAAAGACTGCCGGAATCAGCCAATGGCGGCACTACCTGCGCGCTGACCGAACGAAGCCGCATCCGTTCCACGACGACGAGAAGCTGCCCGATGGCCTCTACCGGCTGGGCTTTCCCGGCTGGTTCGACATTGTGGATGATGACCAGTTGTTGCAGCCGCGTGATGATCGCGGACTGATGACGCATCGGCGGCAGACGCTCGAATGGCGTTACCGGCCTGACCAGTTGGGCATTGCGGGGATGTCACAGAATCTGCCGATGAAGGCAGATGAGGACACGTGCGACAGTTGCCGGATGGTCACAGCTACGTGGGGGCCGACAGCATTGCCATTGACCGGCGCAGAACAGATTGAAGCGGCTCTCCCCGAAGGCTGGCGCAGACAGAACGCGCCGCCGGTGGGAACGTGGGAACACGATGCCTGGGCGCTGGGGCGTGACTGGAAGAAGCAGCAGATTCAGGAAGAGCACAAGCAGCGCAATCCGGCCTTCGACGACCCGTTTAGCCCGATGCCGCCGCTGATTAACACGCCGGATGATGGATGGAGATAGATTATGTTTTTACACGATCACGAACTTTTGGCCGTTGCGGAACGTGCAGCGGCAATCTATGGCCAGACGTGGGAGTCCATTCCACAACACAGCAAGCAAATCTGGCTGCAAACCGTGCAAGGCGCGTCGCCGGATGACGTTGGCGTAAGCGACGCCGAGAAAGCGGCCTGCGCTGCCCTGCGCGAATGGCGACATGCCCAAACATTACCCAACGCGGCCACTGAAGAAGTGGCTCAAGTCGAAACAGTCCAAGCGACTCCCAAAGCCAAAAACAAAGTGAGGTAACATAATGGCCATCGTATCAGGAACCGACAACCAGGCCGCGTGCCGCAAAGCGCTCGGTGCAATCAATTTCGGCGCGTATAACGGGCTGCTGACTGACACCATCGTCAACGCGAATGGCACGGTGACGGCGCTGATTAACGCGGTTGGCAATCAGCCGCTCGTAGCTGGCGACTCGCCGGATTCCATCCTGCTTGTGCAGCGTGGCATCCAGATTGGCAACCTGGCGGGCGCGATTCCGTCCACGACGGGCGTGACGACCGTTGCCGGGCTGCGAAATCTCGTGTCGGCGAATACGCCGGACGTAAGCAATCCGACAACCTACACCGGCGAAAGCCCGCAGTAACCCTTTCCTTCTCGCTTCCATCCGTTGATTCCTTTTGCCTTTCTATCACTCGCATTAGCCATTTTGGGCTTGACGGCGGCTCTCGTGGTCGCCGTCCGCTTTTTTCTGGCGCGTGAGGTGGAGTGGAGGCAACGGGAAAGGGATTTCACGGATCGGCTTTTGCGACGGGAGGGCATTGCCCCGTTGCAAGTGCAGGTGGAGCAGGTGGCGAAGATTCCCGACCCGGAAGCGGAGCCGCCGCGTAATCCGGTGGATGAAGCGATGTATCTGGACGACCTGCTGGAAGACTTGCAGCACAAGCACAATTTGGGAGCAGGGATGACGCCGCAGCAGGCGATGCACTTGTTTCCAGTGGAATGGGATGTGGTCAAGCGCGAGTATGACGCCGCGCACAAGCCGCTGAGAGTGGGATAATTTGCCCGGCCTGAAACTCGCATATTCGGAGCAGCCAAACATCGCTCCCCTCAAGCCTCTGCAAAGCGCGATGGAGTCGCGGGCGCAGGACAAGACCGTCCTCGTTGAGATTGACTGGTTTCAGAAGGTTAAGAAAGAGCTTCTGGCCGAGAACAAAACGACGTGGGACAATCAGACGCTGCTCTGGGAGTTGATGTTTCTTTTTATCGAGGGTAAACAGCTCCTCAAGCGGTCGCGGTATGGGCAAGGATGGCGAACAGCGCCGTTGCCTGACCGTACGGATTCGCCGGTCTACTCGCAGAATCTGGTCGGGTTTTACTCCGACAACATTCGCAGCAAGTGGACGCAATCGAATACCGATGTCAATTGGCGGCCAACGTCCGACGCGGACGAGCAGCAAGGCGCGGCGAAAGCGGCTACGCACGTTCACGATTACTACAAGCGCAAGCTGTACACCGAGCGGTTCAGGCAAACGGAGGCAGCGTTGGCGCAGTGTGGAAAATATGCCCGATATTACTACTACTCCAACGAAGCCAAATCCTACGGACGACGCCCCATTGTCGAGCAGCAGCAAGTCCAGTTCGGAGATGGATACTGGTTCTGCGCCGACTGTGGGAGCGGAGGCAGCGCGGCAGAACTTACTGGCGGCGGGATGGACGCCGGGGGAAGTGGACAAACTGACGATCTACTTTCGGACGCTGTGGGCGGAATGGGAGCAAGCGCCCGCGACGCCTTCAACGCCCAATACGGACACGACGAGCTAGCCGAGTGGGAGGCGGGCTTGGAAGCGCCACACCCGCCGGAAGAAGAGATTTATGAAGAAGACGAAGGGCAACATCTCGCGGAGACTGGACAAAGTGGAGCAGCAACTTCGGGAATGGGAGCAACTTGCCCCAACTGCGGAAGCCCCAACATCGAAGCCGAAGAGCCAGCGCAAGCCGAAGTCGAAGCCGTCACGGGCTACGAGCAAATCGAGCTAGGCGATCTGGTCTGCGAAACCGTCCCCGCCTTTGAGTTAAAACACGACCTGACCAAAACGCCGCAGGATTCGCCGTATCTGATTCGCCGCCGCCGGGTTCGCGTGCCGCTGTTGCAGGCCAAATTCCCTGACATTCAGATTAAACCGCTGGCCTCCGACGACCGGGGACTTGGCGCGGAAGACGACCTCAAGCGCAGCGTGTACAGCGCCCCGTCGCCGATGCTGGCGATGGCGAACGACACATCGGGCGAGCCGACGGCGGACTTGATTCAAGTCTGGCTTGACCCGTGCATGTACAGCCAGAGTGTGCTGAAAGACGACTTTCAGACGGTGAGCGGTCAAAGTATCCTCGCCGGAACGCGCCTTGCGGAGATGTTCCCCGACGGACTGTATATGGCGTGGATTGAAGGCGTCAACGGCTGTGTTGAGCTTCGCAACGAGCATCATCGGGATTATTGGGTCGGCAGTGAATACCGGCTGCGCGCCATTAGCTCGATGGGCAGCGGTATCGAAGACATTATCGAGGGGCAGCGTCAGTACAATCTGATTATGTCCATCATCTACACGCAGCTTCGCACCTCGGCGATGCCTGCGACGCTGTACGATGCGCGCCTGTTGCCTTCGGGCGTGTCGTCTTATCTGGGCAGCCTGCAAAACATCCCAGTCGAACTGGCCGCGCTGGATGACAAGCGCAGCCTGGGCGACGCGGTGCATCAGCTTTCCCCGCAGCCACCGACGCAAGCGCATTTCGAGTACGGCAATCAGTTAAACAATTTTATGCAGTTGGCCAGCCGCGTGACGGACTTCTCCGGCGGCTTGCCCGGTGTGAACAACTCCACCGCGACGGGCGCGCAGATTGCGGCGGCCAATTCGCAGAGCTTGTTTGGGCCGCAGTTGGCATTGAAGGCCGAAGTAGACCGGCGCGGCGCGGAAATCATTCTTACCCTGTTCAAGAAATATGCGATTGACGAGCGGTATGTATCGCTCTCCGGTAAGCGCGGCGAACAGGATGGCATTTGGCTAAGCCAGGCCGATTTGAGCGTGGCCGTGTTCGCCGAAGTCGCGCCGGATTCGTATTTGCCGCAAACCAACCTGGAACGGCGGGAACGCTGGCAGGGGTTGTTGATGGATTTGGGCGGACTGCCCGGCCTGAAAATGGCAATGACGGAGATGCCGCAGATGGTCGAGCATCTGGCCGAATTGTACGACGTGGACTTGGGCGCGGAAGACTACACTGCCGCCGCCGAATTGAGCCGGGAGCGCGTTGACCAGATGGCGCAGGCTCTCCCGATGTGGCAGATGATGGCGCAAATGATGCCGCCGACGCAGATGGAAATTGACCCGATGACGGGCGCGGCGATGGAAGTGCCGGTTGACCCAATGGCGGAAGCCGGGCAATTCCTCGTCGGGATTTTGCAGCCGCCGATTGAACTGGAAGAAATGGGGCATCTGTCTGCGATTATGTGGTGTCGGGAATGGCTCACGACCGATGAGGGCAAGAAAGCCCCTGCCGAGTTGCGCGCGGGCGTCAAGGCGATGATCGCCGCACACCTTGAAGGAATGATGGCGGAAGCGCAGATGACGGGCGCGGTTGCAATGGCGGGTCAGCCGATGCCGGTGATGCCGGAGCAGGATGCCGACGGCGCAGCCCCACCGAAGAACAGCAACCCGGACGCCAAGCAGATGCAAGGCGGCGCGAATAAGTCCAAACGCGCCCACCCGAAAGACTCCACGACAAAAAATCTAGTTGCAAGCAAGCAGCTTGGCTAAAGCTGCGACGGTCTAGGGTCGCTCCTGAAGCGCGGGTTTCCTTACCGCGTGGCCGTCGCGTTCTTAAGGAATCGGCAAAAGGAGGCCGATGAGTTCTTACAATTTACCGAAGGACGCGCCCGTAGACACGCGCTTCACGGCGTTTTTGCAATCCGCTAAGCCGCTCAACATTTACAGCCAGCACGGAGAAGACGGTATTATCGCCGCCATCTTTGACCGCATCGGCACGGCGAACAAGTGGTGCTTCGAGTGTGGCGCGGCGGATGGACTGTTTTTCAGCAACACGCGGCGATTGATTGAGCAGGGCTGGAACGCGATTCTAGTTGAGTGTGACGGCGGCGATTTTCAGCGATTGCAGGCGCAGTTTTCCGGCAAGCAAGGCGTTTCCCTCGTGCAAATGTACCTGGTTGCGGAAGAGCGCGACCGGCGCACTGAAATCACGCTGGATAACGCACTTGCGACGTATCACGCCCCTGAAGAGCCTGACCTGGTTGTTCTCGACATAGACGGCCAAGAGTACTACATCGTCAATTCGCTGACGGAGTATCGCCCGCGCGTGCTGGTCGTGGAATACGACCCGCTGGCCGAGCCAATGTTTATCCCGGAGCTTCGCGGCACGGGACAGGCGGGCTTGATGGCGATGCGTTACGTGTGCGAGGCGCGCGGATACGAAGCTATCTGCAAGACGCCCACGAATCTGATTTGCGTGCGGAAAGACTTAGCGCCGATGCTGATGGATGCGCCGGTTGAAATGCCCGCACAGGTCGAACCGACGGCAGCCAAACAGCAAGTTTTCGCCGCTGGGCGTTGGCAAGACATAGACGGGCAGATTGAAGTCGCCGACGATGCTGAACTGGAAGCCGCAAAAACCGGGAAATTGCCGATGCGGACGCTGGTCAGCGACGGCGCGCAGAAAATCAACATTGCTTTGTGCATGAGCGTGCCGCGCTTGGGCTTTTTGGACGCCTTTTATGAGTTGATGTCCGTTGTTCAGCGCGCAGGATTGGCCGTCAACATCGGTTTTGGCGTGTTCTGGCATCATTCCCTGAGCCGTTCGATCAAAAACGCGCTGGAATGCACCGAAGTCCATCACGATTTCATCCTGACGGCGGACTATGACACCTTCGCCACGCCGGATGACCTGCTGGCACTCGCAAAACTGCTCGCCAACAGCCCGGAAGCCGATTGTATTGTGCCGCTACAGGCCAAACGAGGCATCGAAACCGAGATTTTGGCCACATTCGACAAGGCCAACCTCTATCACGACCTGATTCCGATTACGTCGGGGCATTTTGGCTTTACCTTGTTCCGCCGGGAGTTCTTCGAGCGAATGCCGAAGCCCTGGTTCTGGGAAAAAGCCGACGCCGACGGCGATTGGGGCGGCGAAGACAAGGGGCGCATTGATGCCGACATGGGATTCTGGCGAAATGCCGCCGATGCCGGGCTGAAAACGTACCTTGCGCCAAAAATTGTCATTGGACACGGCGAGGAAATGGTGTCGTACCCGGTGATTGAGGGCGGTAAGGTGCGGAAAACGTACCAGACCGTCAACGACTGGCTGCGAAGCCGGACAAAGCCGGAAGGCATTGGAGTGCGATAATGCTTTTGGCAATTTTCCGAACGCGCAGCGGGCAAAGCGGCGAGGTCGCTTTTGAGGCTGCTCACATTGGGGCAATTGTTGACGTTTTAGAAAGCTCACAGTCGCAGTACAAGGTTTATCAGGGCAGCGCGTGCCTTTCGCCGGAGCATTTTGGGATAGGACATTGCGCGGGCTGGCTTCTCGGCGAGCAAGTGTTCGCGCGGTAGCGGCGGCAGGCTTGCAATCGGCTCGGTTCCCTGATGCCCCGCAAAAAAAACTATGAACATGTACTCGTACCCGCAATGGAATGCCGTGCCGGAAGACGATTCTCTGTGGAGCTTTATTGCGTGGCGTGAATGGCAAGCCTTCCTGGTGGAATGTGAGTATCACATGCTGGTTGAAATTGGGGTGATTCGGTAGATGGATAGGCAAGACATTGAAATGATTTTCCGCTGCCTGCTGCAACTTTGCAGGCATTTTGCGAAGAAGTACAGCTTTTCGATCAAGTCTTACGAGCCGGAATCGTAGGTAATACAATTTGAAGTAGCCGCCTTTGGCGCTTGGCCGTTCCCGCATCTAGCGCGAACGGAGAACCAATCAACAGGCCGCAAGATTCGACGAGAGTTCGTCAGTCTTGCGGCCTTTTTCTTTTTCTGGACACAATGGACGATTTTACAGCCGCGAGTATGGAATCTGCCGCACCTGCCGATTCCGGTGTCTCAATTGACACTCCTGCCGCCGCGAGCAGCACAGGCGCACCTGAATCCGTTTCTCCGACTCAGCCAGTGGACGCGATGGCGTCTACGCCTGCCGACGATTCGATTGACGTTGGCTGGACTTTTGAAGACGAGACTGACGGTAACACCGGCGAACTCCCGGAAGACGATGCCGACCTTGAGTCATTGACGCAAGACCCTGCACTCGATCCAGAGAGAACGCCCGCTTTAGTGGAAAATCTGCGAAATCTTCGACGGGATTTCCGCAAGGTCAACGGCGAATACAAAGCCTTGAGCCAGCAGGCAGAAGCCTTCGCGCCCTATGGCGGCGTGGATGGCGCTCTTGGCCTGCTCAAGACCTTCGACGATCTGGCGTACCGGCCAGCCGAAGCGGCTCTGCCGTTCTTGCAGCACCTGTCTGAGAATGCGTTCCCTGCGTATGCCGCCATTGCGGAAACACTGGTTGACCAGCAGGCCGATTGGGTAATTGAACGATTACAGCAATCCGGCAAGCTGCCCGCACAACTTTCGCAGTCCACCACCGCCATTGACCCGGACACGCTCGCGTCCATCCCGCAGCATTTGCAGGAAACCTACAAACGTCAGCCCGACGAAGCCCGCGCTGAGTTGGACTTGATGAGCGAGACAGCCCGGAACCATTTCCTTGAGCGCGAAGCCAAACTTGACCAGTTGGACGCCCAGCAGCGGCAGCAAGCCGAGCAGCAGTGGCAGCAACAGGTCGAAACTGCGCGCTATTCGGGAATGCAGGCAGTGGAGCAATTGAGCCAGCAATTCGAGCAGGCTCATTACCAACAACTCGCAAAATGGTCGCCTTTCGGCACGGAAGACCAGGCATCCAATCAAGCATTGTACAGCAGCATCGTGGAAGGGGCGTTCGCGCAACTTGTCAGCGATCCGAAATTCGCGCAATTGCACGCGGATTCGGTGAACCTGCTTCGCAATGCGCCGCTGCGTACCCTTCACGGTGAAGGGATGGCCGCGCAACAGGATGCCATCAAAGCCCGTCAGAACGCCGCGCAGTTCAATGCGCGCCTGGGGCAAGTGATTAAGGCACAAGTGCAAAAGCTTGATGCCGTCTTCCGCGACGCAAGGGCATATCGAGAAACCCAACGACAAGCCGCGCCTCAGCGCACCGAAATTCCCGGCCAAAGTACCCAGATCAACTCCAACATTCGCTCGAAGGCGCTCAACGCCAACGGGAAGATCAGCAATGAGTATTTGGAGAACCTTGCCCGGCAGATTTCGCTCGGTCGCTAGTGCGCGAACGGAGAACGAATTATGCCAGTCGCAATTAATATAGCCTCAATTGCTCCCGCATTAGAGCAGTTGGTTGCCGATGCCCTGCAACCTCAGTTTGAGCAGGAACCGGCCACATACAATCTTTTCGAGCAGGACACGGAAGCTCGCTTTGTCAACGGCAAGGGCTTCCGCATTCCTTCTTACCTGCGCCCGCCCACTGGAGTCGGCGGCATTTCCGAAGGCGGCAGCTTCCAACAGCCGTCCGCGCCTGTGCTGGATGACATGTACGTCTACCCGATGAACCTGTCGAAAGCCTTTGAAATCACGGGCAGCGCCCTGCGAAACATCGAAGACTCGTCTTCGCTGATTAAGGGCTTCAGCGATCAGTTGCAGATGGAAACGATGGCGCTGAAGAAGGAAGCCAACTTCTCGGCCTTTGGCGATGGCTCGGCTCTGCGCGCCACGTACAAGTCGGGAACCACGACCGTCACCTTCTATTCGCCGCTGGCGGATGCCGCTGGCGCAAGCTTCGGCAAAACCAAAGGCGCGTACCAGTTGCGCGTCGGCCAGTATTATGACGTGTACGATTCAACGCTGGCCACCTACAAGGCCACCGTTGCGCCGACCGCGTTGACCAATACGACCGCGACGATTCCCGTCGCCGTGTCGGGCGCTGCCGATGGTGACATCTGGCTGTTGACCGGCTCGCTGTACAAAGTGCCGCGTGGATTGGCGTACATCGCCAACAACGACACAGGCACATTCCAGTTGCAAAGCCGCTCGACGTACCCGCAGTTGAAGTCGCCGGTCACAGACCTGAACGGCGCGGCCATCACCGTGCAGAACTTCACCTATACGAAGAACAACTTGATTGCTCGTGCGGGTGTCGGGAAGCAGAAAACCGTGATGGCGATTATGTCACTGGCGCAAGACCAAGCCCTGCGGCAACTCGGCCAGAACTTCAAGCGATGGGACGGCGACGCCAAGATTTTCGACGGCTCGTTCGACAAATTCCAGCACGGCGACACTGTTGCCCAGATTGACCCGGACTGCGACGAAGACCGCGTGTATCTGGTCGTGAAGGACATGATTAAACGCTACACGCAAATGCCCTTCGGCCTGTATCAAGGCGACGGCAACCAGATGCGGATGCGCGCAGGCGTTACCGGCTACGGCAGCGACGACTACACCGGCGCGTTGGGAACCTGGTTTTCGTATGGCTCTCCTGAGCCAAGATGCCTCGCATTGATTAAGCGGGCTTCGATGACAGGACTGTCAACACAAGTCGCTGCAAATAGTTAGCGGCTAGTCCTGTCACGGGAAAATGTCTTGACGAATACATAGGAGCTTTACGCGGGAGCAGTACCAAGAAATGCTTAGCAGGCAAAATGGCTGCTGTGCAATTTGCGGTAATAATCCCGGTAAGTGGCGGCTTTCGATAGACCATTGCCATAAAACAGGCGCGGTGCGAGCGTTGCTCTGCCGAGCCTGTAACAGCGGCATTGGGTTGTTAAAAGACGACACTTCGCTACTGACGAAAGCTATTGAATACCTAAACTCCTACTCGTCCTAAGCCAAAATCTCGCAACACAGAATCTAAACAAAGGCACTCTTCGCGGAGTGCCTTTTTACTGCCCGCTAGTCGGGTGGAGGAAGCATTATGGCGACGCTCTCGTCTACCAATATCTCGTCAACAATTTCCGCAAACGGAGAAACCCCGATTTCCTTTACACAGTCGGGGCTGATTATGGAAGTCTTCCGTGTCCAGTTGGGCGCGGTGGCTGACACTATCGCCATCACTCCGCAATACATCACCAACATCCGCAGTGTTCAGGCAGGAGGCGCGTCGTTCTCGCACAACCTCGCCGCGACCAGCACGAACACGAACGTCACGTTGACGCTGACCGCTTCGGCAGCGACGACTACAGCGGCGGATGTGCAACTGATTGGCCGCCGATAAGCCGAAGGAGGATACATGGCAACCTTAGCAAGTACCCAGATTTCGGCCAACAGCGCGAATCTTCCGATTCCCGTTGGGCCATTCAACATGGAACTGTGGCGGGTGCAGTTGGGCGCAGTGGACGACACGATTGCGATTACGCCTGCGCGTGGTCGCTTTGTCGTGGCGGCAGGTGGAATTGCCGCGTCCAATAACCTGACTTCACTTGGCACAAATACCAACGTCACGTTTACCCTGACCGCTTCGGCGGCAACCACCGCGACGGCGGATGTGTGGCTGTACATCACTTTGTAATATGAGCCAACGGATTCACCAATCGCATCCGACCTTCGATGTGGAGGCGGAAATCGTCAGGGCTGGGAACCGTCCCAGCCCTGTTGATTTGAAAGTCTGGCAACGACGCATTGACGACATTGTGGGCAAGACGGTCGAAGGTCGGTCACGGCTTCGCATCGTCTGGGGGCAGGATGTGCAAATGTTCTGCTTGGGGCGAATGCGCCACAAGTACCCGTTCTGGCGCTACGAAGAAGACGGCGAAATTCGAGACATCGGCACGCCGCGTTTCTATGTGGAAGAACTGCACGACATGGACGAACTGAAGGGCAAGGAAGGCTGGAATGCTGCGCGGTATCAGTGGGATGGGCTGGAAAAGCTCGACGTGCTGGGGCCGTTGCCGCAAGACGGCGTGTACACCTCGGTCTTCCTGATCGCGCATCACGATGACCTGTGCTGTGGCGGCAGTGGCGTAGTGAAAGGCGAGCTTTGCCTGGGGGCGTATCGCCCGCCGAGTGACGCCGACCTGACCCGCATTCGCCGGATGCTGTACAACCGCAACCACGCCAGCAAACAAGACTTGCATCTGGACGAAGGGCGTGTCCGCAAACTGACAGCGGAGATGCTCGAAAAGCGAGATGCGAAGTGGAATGAAAACACGCGCGCCGTGATTGACGACTGGATGAAAACACACGGGCATCGGATTACGGATTCGATGAACCACAAGCAACTGGCGCACGGGAAATACAAATTTATGCCAACCGAACGGTTGAGCGAGGACACCGCAAATGACAGCAGCAGTAGCAGCAGCGCCGCAGCGTAGTGCGCGCGAAACCTTTTTAACGACCTTTGGCAATCAGAGCGAAATCGTCAACCTTGACGCGCCGCGCTTCTTCGTGCAATTCGGCTGGAACAAGCTGGAAGTGGACGTGGACGGCGTGCCGAACAGGAGCTTGCTGCGCGGGGAAATCACGCCGCTCCGCAGCTTCGCCAAGCGAGCGAACTATAAGGAAATCCCGGAAGGTTTGCGGATTCCCGGCAGTGAGGAAATTGACGAACGCAGCCGCGACCGTACCTATACCTGGGCGCGGTATTGGCTGCGCGCGCACTATGAGGCCGAACGGCTGATTGAACTGGAAGCGAACGCGGCGGACAAGCAGGGCGTGTTTGAAATCACGACCTTGCGCGATGCGCCGATGCTGTACACGAAATATGACCTGAACGCCATATTTTACCCGGAAGGGCTGTTTGCTCTGCCGGAGAAGAATGCGGACATGGTTGCACATTTGGAGTTTCGCCTTGCGGAAATCCAGCGAATGACGGTCGAAGACAAGGATTCGCTGCTGGCCATTGGCCGCGAACTTCTGGCGGCGGCGCAGTACAACGCCCGCATCCAAGAGGAACGGTTGGAATGGACGCACACGCGAATGAAGATGGAGCCGTCCGACCCAACGGGCAATTTCAAGCGTCGCTACGACAACGTGGACGAGGAAATGATTGTCCGCACCGGCAGACCGCGTATTCACCAAGCCCTTGACGCGACAGCGAACGCGCTGGAAATGCTGGCCACAAGAGACGCGAAGTCGGATACCGGCGGGATGAACGCGCTGGTGGAGCAATTGCGAATCCAGAACGAACAGCAGGCCGAACAACTGCGCCGACAAAATCAGATTGTCGAGATGTTGCTGGTTGAACGTCAACCCGCCAAGCCGGAAGCGGCCAAACCCGAAGCCAGGTCCGAACCGAAAAAGAAGGCTGACTAATGCCAAGCAATGCGGACAACACGGCGATGATTCGCGCGCGGTTGGGGTATCCCCTTGAGGATTCCCCGACCGATGGCCAATTGATGCAATTCTTCGTGGATGCCTTGCAGCATCACCAAGCGCAATTGGTCAACACGCGCAATCACTGGTCGGTGTACTCGTGGACGCTCCAAGCCGTCACCGGGCAGGAAGATTACCTTGTCTCGGCGACGGACTTTGGCCGTCCGTTCCTCGTGTACACGACGGACGACACCAATACCTACCATTGGCGGCGGGAAGTCCCGTTTTCGCTGATGCAGGATGCCGACCGGCGTTATTCGGGGCCGCAGCAGGCGTACTCGTCTTATCCCTGGTCAGCGGCGGAAATGGTGTTTTATCGCGTTGGCCAGCAGTGGTACGTGCGGCCTGTGCCGATTCCCGGCGCGAGTGCGACGTATAAAGTCTGGTACGAAACCAATTACCAATACGCCTCGCCATCCGATGAAAGCGGCTTGCAGACCTTTCACCACTTGGTGCGCGTGCAGGCGGCAATGACCGCATTGCCGATGTGTGCGTGGCGCGGGGTGTCGCTGGAAACCGAACCGAAGGCGTGGGCGCTGAAAGTGGAAGCGTTGAAGCAGGCATTGTTTCACGATGAAGCTATTTACCAGCGCGCATTCGACTCGTACAAGGCGCAGTCGTCCAGAGAATCTGTTGGGCCAAAACAAGGATACGGCATCGGCTACGAATCCGCAGCGGGCGGCTACGGCGCGGGCGGAATGATTACGGGCTGGGGAGCATAACGATATGACCAGAGGAAAAAAGTTTTCACCGGACAGCAGTGTCAACGCGACCTTGAACGCGGCCACGACCGGGACAGGCCGCGCCATTGCGGTCAATGATTGCCGTCAGGTGACGTGGTGGGCGACGTATAGCGTTGCGCCTACGTCTGGCACGCTGATTATTGAACACGCGCCCTCGATTGATTACGCGGGAACGTGGAACCAGCTGGATTCCATTGACTGCGCGAATCTCTCCGCAGGCACGGAAGGCGCAGGCACGTATCCCGGAACGGTCAGCTTCTTGCGTGGCCGGTTCAGCGTGGATGCTGACGAAGCAGTGACGGTATACATTAACGGAATGCTCGCCTAATGGCTGTCTCTTTCCTTTCCATTCAGGCAGACGTTGAAAGCCAACTCAACGCGCTTATCGCCACGACGCCGACCATCGCCGAAACCGCCTACAGCGCGGTTGTGGCGGGTACGTCTACCGTTGCGGATCGCACTTCGACGGATTGGGGCTTGCTGCAAATCCAGAATGCAATTCTGGACACGGAGTATGACCTCATCAAAGAAGTGTGTTTTAACGGGCGACACCCGGAGCGCGGCACGTTTAGCGCGGTATCAGGCACATTGGCAAACCGGGCGGACTTGCCTTCCTTCTCCGCAGGGGGCGCGTCTTTTCTAGGCGAGTTTAGTTACTGCCGAGAAAACGGCACGAATACGCCGTTACGCGAGCGTGAATTGCAGGTCGTCCAGTGGGCGACAGCAAACAGTAGCTCCGTCTTCAGCAATCCGCGCGTTCTGGTCTACGCCATCGCGGGCGGCACGCTGTTCCACAATAGCACCACGACGGTTTTCCTACAGGGCGCAGCGGCAGACCGCGCAACGGTCAGCGGAACGACGTACTCGCCGGTCAATATCCGGCTGCGGGATTATCACCGTCCGGCCATCGTTGCGGGGTCACTGGTTCGCCTGCTCGCCAAAGAAGGGCAATGGGCGGAAGCGTTTGAAGAAAACGGAAAACTCTACACGGCGCACGTTGAACAGATTCGCAATGTCGGCAAGGCAGTTGCCGAACCTTACACGGCACGATAAATGGCACTCAACCACGCAGACTTTTCACAGCGCGCATTACTGCTTTTAGCTGCTGGCAACCCCAACAGCCCGTGGCTCGGAATGGAAACCGAAGCGGGCATTGCACAGCCGCAGGCATTGCAAGAATTAGGGCTGGATGTCGCCAATGACCCGCGACGCTTTGGCTTATTGCAGCAGCAGTATTTTGTCACCCTGAATAGTGGCGTAGGCAATCTAGCGAGCGCGTTGGGCGGCATTACCGGCCTGACGGATATTATCTGGTCGTCTGTCCCCAAAGGGAACGTGCTGGACGCAGCAACAGGCACACAGTTGGTTTACGTACCGAATGTGAGCGATTTTGAGGGGTATCAACTGCCGGGGATGCTCTATTACACGATTTATCAAAGCGGGATTTACACGCGCACCGCAGTCGGCGGCTATTACAATGGCGATAGCAGCGGCGTACAGGGGCCGCTGACCATTACGGCCAATTACTATCCCTCGGTCGCCAATCTGTCCACGTTGCCGCTGGAACTCGAAAGCGACGCGATTCGCTACCTTGCTCGCACGCTCGAACAGAAGTATGGGCCGGGCATTGTTGACCAAGCTAAAACCGCCTGACTAACCGATGCCCTCACAGCAACTTTTCGCCACACTGACGCCCGTTGGTGGGTATCGCCCCGTCACGTCTACGGGTGGCCCCGACACGTCGCCGAGTGTACTATATCGCGGCTCTGGTTTTTGGGTACGACCTGGCGGACGGTTGAAGCCGGTCAAAGGCTCAACGCAGATTTCCGCGACAAACCTGGGGCCGCGCATTTACCCGTTGAATCAGTATCGTGGCGAGATTGGCGGCGCATTGGTCAGCGGCGCGTTGCCGAAAGAGGCACTGGTTCGCTATCAGGGTTCGGCGCTGTTCTTCGTTTCCGAGAATACCAGCCAGCAAGTTTACATTAACGAGTCCACGTCAACGCCCTTCACGCTTACCGGCGTTACCACGTCCAGCGTGGCCGGAAAGCTGCGCGTGGCGTTGCTGAACGGCACGACGTACACCGCCTATGATGCGGGCGTTGCGCCACCAACCAGCATTGGCACGGTCAGCACGGAAACGGACGGCAGCAAGTCTATGAACGGCATCGTGTCCATCGTGGCCTGCGCGCGTCGCACGATTACCGATTCGACCAGCAACCCGACTCCGGCCAATGTCCAGACGCTTTCCAGTGGCGGCAACAATCGCATTCGCGTCGTGCTGCCTGCGCTCGGAACGGGAACGGACGGCTGGTGGTACGGCGGCACAAGCTGGGCGCAAGGCAATACTGGCCCTTGGAAACTGATTCGGGAAGTCCTAAGCATTGTCCCCGGCACGTCCACGTTTACCAATGGCAGCAATGCGGTGTCCGGCGCAGAGACGCGGTATCTGACCTACCTCCGCAACGGCGACAAGATTACGGTCAATGCGACGGATTACTACGTCGGCGTGACTTCGGCGACGGTGGCCGCGCTGTACAGCGATGCCGCCCTGACCACACCGGTCAACTTCGCGGGCGCGACCGGAACGTACAGCATCACGATGAAAGAAATCGTGCTGGACTGGCGCAACGGCGAACTGACCGACCCGGTCACGTTCGATAACGATGTGCCGCCGCTGCTCGATGGACTGCTCTTGTTCAACGATGTGCCCTTTGGTTGGCGCGGCAATACGCTCTACCCGTCCAAGATTGGCAACCCGGAAGCGTGGCCTCCTGCTCTGGCGCGTTCGACGCAGACCGGCGCAGACATTATCTGGGCACTGGCGGGCGATGCGCGCATCTACCTGCTTACACGTAACAGCATGGAGGTCGTCACCTTCACGCAGCAGGAAGGCGACCCGTTCCTGATCCGGCAGGCGTGGGGCTTTGGCTTCTCGTCGCCAACGCAGGCGTGTGTCGCGGAAGGTGTCTTGTATGCGGCGGTAGGTACGTCCAGCGGCGTGAAAATTCTTCGCACGCGGGTGGACGATTCGCCGGATTTGGAATTTAGCGCGAACATCGAAAGCGATTTGGCCTCGTGGAACATTGAGAACGTGGTAATGGCTTACGACGCCTCGAACGGCGCAGTCCTGGCCATTCACAACGACGGCACGAACACGACCATCATTCCGTTTATGCTGCAGCAAGGCGTCTGGTCATTGCCGCAAGGCCTGACCGGGCGCGTCAAAGATGCCGCGTCTTCGGCCAACGTGTGCAGCTTTATCGTGTACGACGGAACGAACTTCCGCGCCTATCAGTACGAAGGCGGGAACGGAACCGGCATTGATAAATACGTGTGCTGGCCTTGGCTGGATATGCCCGGCCATTCGATGCGGAAGATTCTCAAGCGAATCAAGGTGATTGCCGATGCCGATACGGTCTACCTGTACGCGGCGACGCCCGGTGTGGCATTGCCGGACGTGACCAGCACAGGCGCGGCGACGGCTTCGTTTACGCTCAGCGGTTCGCTGCGACCGGAAAGCCTGTTGCAGACCAATGTGCCGAACGCGCAGCTTTACGCCGTGCGAATAGACTCGAACGACGCCGATGCGGAAATTGTCGAGGCCGAAGTCTGGGGGCTGATTAACGCAATCGGACGATGAGCAGTCTCAACGTTTATGATTTTGATTACCTGCAAGGCGCGGGCGTGCAGGCGCAGCAGGAAGCAGCGGCAGCGGTTGCGGACACATCCAATCTGACAACGGTTGGCACGCAAACGCAAGTGGTCGGCTTCGATGCGAGCGGCCTGCCGGTGGCGATCAATGTCGCGGGCGACGGGAACGGCGCGGGGCTGTCGGTTTCGGCGGGTACGCTGACGGCGACATTGCCGCAAAACCTACAGACGACGGGAAGCCCAACCTTCGCCAACCTGACGATTGACTCCACAGGCACGCAGATTCTGGCGGTTATCAGCGCAACGGCAACGCTGGATTTTCCGAATACCTTGGCGCAAACGTCCTCCGACCTGACCATTACCGTAACCGGCGCAGCGGTAGGCGATGCGGTGTTTCTCGGAACGCCTGCAACGCCGGATGCGAACAGTTGCTTCACGGGATGGGTAAGCGCGGCAGACCAAGTTACAATTCGCTTTTCAAATTATTCGGCGATTGCCATTGACCCGGCTTCGGCAACCTATCGCGCTGTCGTATTCAAGTTCTAATGCTCGAAGTCCGCAATGCCACACACGATGAATGCGCCGCTTTTGGAATTACGCCGTGTGAAATCAATTGGGCGGTGCTGGTCAGTGACACCATCGCCGCAATCTATCAGGCGGAAGATGACGGCGATGGCTGGCTGGCGGTTCACGCAAACGTCAAGCCGCGTTCGCTGCATCCTGCACTAACGGCGGCGTATGCGCGCACGTTCTGCGACCAGTTGCTTGCGTATGGCGCGGCGGGACTAAAGGCGGAAATTCCGCTGACGAACCGGGCAGCGCAGCGAATGGCGCGCAAGGCAGGATTTGAGGAAGTGTGCCGCAATGATGAATGGATGACACTGAAACGGGAGAAATAACGTGGGAAGGAAAAGCACGCAGACCCAAGACAATAAATACACCGAGTGGAAGCCGTCCAACACGCCCGATGTGCAAGCGGTGCGCGATTTTCAGGATATGCCGGGCGGGCTTGAGCCGTCCTTGCAGGCGCAATACGACCGGGCGCAGCAGCGCAACGCGAGCCGCCTCAATTCTTCCTACGCGCAGAATATCCCGCAAAGCGCACGGCTGGCGATGCAGCAACAGGGCGACCGGGACTACTTGGCGGATTACGGCTCAGCGTTGAATCAAGGCTACTTTGACGCGAACCGCGCGAAGATGGCGCGGCAAATGGGATTAGCAGAAATGACACTTGGCCGACCGCTGAACACGCAAACCACGGCGACCACAAAGCAGGGGATGGACTGGGGCGGATTGATTGGCGGCGGTCTTTCCGTCGCGGCTGCGCTTTAATGATTCAACAGTTGATTGCTGACACGCGCGTGTTTATCGCGCAACACCTGGCTGAGATGAACAAGCCAGCGGTGGCTTGTTCGTTCGGCAAGGATTCAATGGTGATGCTGGCGCTAGTGCGCGAGCAGAAGCCGGATGTGGACGTTGTTTACTTCAATGCTTTCCCGTCGCCGACGAAGCACGCCTTTGCGATGCAGGTGGCGAACGATTGGAAACTGAATCTCCACTGCCCGACACCGCTTGGCCGCGACCTCATCGGCAAAGGCGACCACGTAGAGATTTTGGAACTGCACTTGCTCGCGCCGATGCGGGCGATGGCGTTTCCGATGGAAGCCGAGCCGGGCTATGAGCCGGATGCGAATTGTCACTGCGCGATTGCCAAACTGAATGAGCCGGTGGCGGATTGCCAACTGGATTTCGACGGCGTGTTTATCGGCCACCGAAATGACGACGTAGACCCGACGCAAGGGGCTGTTCCGTTGGCGAGCGACGCGGCGCTCTATCCTGATTTCCGGTATCTGTACCCGTTGAAAGACTGGACGGAAGCGGACATCTGGCACGCGACGAACCTGCTGGAAATTCCACAGAATTGGGCGCGGTACTCACAAAACGAGATGACCGCGAATAACGACTACTACCCGCTTTGCACGCGCTGCTTGTCCTTGGATGTGCCGGTGACTTGCCCGAAAACGCAGCAGGTCATTCCTGGTGTCCGCGCACAACTGGAACTTGACGCGAACCGGGCGGCGTGGCGGTCAGCGTTCATCAACCTGGCGGCTTAAGTCTATGAAAAAGCTTCTTTGCATTATCTTTCTTTCCTTCCTTTGCGCGACTCCTGTGCTCTGCACTAGCGTAACGCTGAGTGCCTATTCCTTAACGAATTTACCATTTAACCCGTCGAATATCGGCTCGGCGCGTTCCATTACCGTAACTGCTACGAATGGTTCGGCCACTGTGACCAGTTCCGCCGCGTTTCCGGCGAACATCGTTGGCATTGCTGGTTTTCAAGTGCTGATTAACGGCACGCAATACACGGTAGCGTCCGTTGCGTCCACGTCCAGCCTGACACTGACCAGTAACTACGGCGGTATCACCGGCTCGCAGACGATGACGCTTTATCCGTATGTTTTACTGCGCGCCTATGCAACGGCGGGATTTCAGGACAACGTGACAGGGCAGAACATTATGCCGGGAACGCCGGGAACGGGATTCTTTTATAAGCAAGTGGCGGTCAGTGTTATCAATTCCGGCTCTGGCAATGTGGCCTACATTCCCGAATTTACGCTGCCCAGCACGACCGACGCGCTCATCAACAATCAGGCGCGGTACGTATTCCAATTTGCGCGACAGGACGGTTCCGCGCTTGCGTTTTACCAATGTGGCTCGGTCAATCAACTGGCGATTCCGGCCAGCACGCCGACGACGTGGACAGCGATCTGCAACTACAACGCGCCGGGTGGAGTTGTTCCGCCAAATACCGAAGTCTACACAAAAAGCCAGATTGACCAGCGCCTGCCAAGCTGCACGGCCAATCAAATCATCTACGCGGCGACAACGGGCAACATCTACTCCTGCCTGAGCGCGGGGACAAACATCACCATCAGCGGCGGCACAATTTCGGCTTCCGGTGGTGGGGGCAGCTTGCCGACGGCGACCTATGTGTCAACGAATTATTCTGCGCTCACTTCCGATTGGCTTGTCGCGGTGGATGCGTCAGGCGGCTCACGTACCGCGACACTCTTTGCGGCCAGTGGAAATACGGGGCGCATTGTGAGCATCTGCAAGAACGACACGAGCGGCAACACTGTGCTGATTAGCGACGGCGTGACCACGCTGGGGACGCTGTACAGCCCTACCGCGTGCTTGCAGTTCTCGTCTGACGGGAGTGCGTGGAAGACGGTGAGCTATTGACTGTGATGTCTGTAGAACTGCCTTAACTCCAACTGCCACTGCTCGGTAAGAATTGCTTTTCGTTCGCAATCGTTCATTTCTTGTAGTAGCCGCCAGCGCGAACCAAGAAACGAAACGGAACCAATAGACGGGTAGGGGTCAAAGTACCGCTCGGTTGAGTCAGTATCTTTGTCGGTTTCCTGATACTTCTTCATAGCCTGATTTTACAATGAAAAAAGCAGTCTTCATATCTCTTTTTCTCATCTGTGTGAGCCTGTCAAGCTTCGCCCAGACCAGTATTCAAGGCCGCGAAACCGATGTCCGCGCTTGGGGCGCAAAGTGTGATGCGAGCACGAACGACACGTCCGCCATACAGGCCGCCATCACCGCAATGGCCACAGCGGGCGGCATCGTCAATTTGCCGGATGGAACGTGTATCGTGACAGGGCTTTCCGTTCCCGGCGGCGTTACCCTGCGCGGCAAGGGCAAGTCTACGACTTTTATCAAAAGCTCTACTAATGGGGTCATTCTTGACCTCGTGCAAGGGGCGGGGACATATCTCTTTCGTGGGCCAACCGTGCAGCAATTGACAGTGGAAGGCTCAAGCTCTGGTGGTAGTCAAATAGGCATCAATATAGACGACCCGGTTTATTTTTTAGATGTCGTTGTTCAGGACGTGGCAGTTACTGCGACTGGTTCACATGGCGTCTATTTTGGCAAGGTCTTTAGCTCTCTGTTTGACAATATCACCGCTGGTTCATCGAATGCGGGGTATCCGTTCCTGTTTAATCAAGTAAACATGCCCGGTAATACTTTCCGCAATCTTTACGCGGGAGACGTAAACTCAACAAGTCCGGCAGGTTTCCGAATCCGCAGCGGGAACATTACTTGCTGGGGATGCAACGGCATCAACAACTCAAGTTCAAATAGCTGGTGGGCAATCATCGGTGATAAGGTCGGCGTTGATGGTGCGGTGGCGAATCGTGCGGCTTATTTGAACTGTATTGATTGTAATATCGAATCGTCCAGGGCAGGCGGAATTCTGCACTATTACAATTCTCGTACAGATTTAAGCGGGGCTACGCTTTTTTCCGGGGATGCTGGATCGGCAGGCACGTATATTGCTTTGAAATATGAAGTGGATTCGGCAATTTTCCCGCCATTTTTTGTGAAAGGGGTATTGTCGCCGTCAACCACTTTTGCCAATTCTCCGCTTTCGTACTATGCAAATTCCGAAGTCATTCATGCAAACGACTTGCCTCCTGTGTCTATCGAGGGCGCGGTTAGACAAGCTGATGGCAACCTTATTAACACGTACTACAACACCACAAATGCGCGCAGTGAAGCGGTGTATCGTGTAGATGGTGCGCGACCAGTAACAACGATCACAGCAACAGCCAGCTTCACCAATCCGGGCGCAACCAATTATGAAGCTAACTGTGCTGCACCTTGTACCCTGACTTTACCCTGGCCAAGTTGGTACACGACGAACACGGATTATATTTATGTCCGAAACATCGGTGCAGGAACGCTAACCATAAACGCCAATAGCGGCGGCACGGTAAACAGCGGCGGAAGTTACACCTTAGTTACTGGTGAGTCCGTGGTGTTCATGCCTCACACGGCAAGCGCGGATTATCGGCTTGTGGGGCTACAGGGAGCCGGAGCGGCGAATCGAATTCCCTATTTTGATGGGGTTCAGCATTTGACCAGCTCGGCCAACCTCACTTACGACGGCACAACAGTTCTAAACCAGAAAGCCGGCGGCAACCCTTATTTCGCCGCGAACGATACAACGAATAACATCACGACTCGCTTTGGCCCGCTGGCGGGGGCGCCGGATCGAGCGATCATCGGGACAATATCGAACCATCCGTTTGGCCTGTACGCCAACAACGCGGAACGATGGACGGTAGGAACGGCGGGGCATTTCACACCGGGAGCGGCCAATACAACTGACCTCGGCTCGGTCTCGCTGCCAGCACGAAGCGGGTATTTTGGAACGTCCGTGTTGCTGGGGGTCGGCTCCTCGGTGACTGGGCAGGCAGTCTTTAGCAATTCCAGCAATACCAATACAACAACGCTGCAATCAGGTGCGCCATCGTCTTCGATTTCGATTACCCTACCTGCTACACTGCCCGCATCGGTGGGCTGTCTGCAAATCAGTTCCACCGGCGTCATTACACAAACCGGATCAGCCTGCGGTGCGGGGGGTGGTTCGGTTGAATGGCAAGCAATTACTGACCCGACCGGTAACGAGGCGTTGGCAATGGGCGCGTACACAACCGCTTGGACGTGGAACGCAACAACCGGAGCCAATAACCTGTTCACGCTGACGGACACGGCGAGCAACACCGGAACGGGGTACATTGCCAGCATTGGCACGGCGGCAAGCTCGTCGGCCAAGCCCATCCGCATCACAGCGGGCGGCACATCAAACGGCGTGGAAATGACGACGGCGGGGGCGTTGGTGGCAATTGGCTCTGGTGAAATCCGGGCGACAACTGCCAATCCTTCGGCAACCATCGGTTTGACGGCAAACAATGGATCGGCAACCACGGCAATGCGCTCGGACGCAACTCCGGCCTTGTCGCAGGCGATTGCGCCGACGTGGACTGGGCTGCATACCTTCAACCCCGGCACGACACCGCAATCCGCAATCCTTCTCACAATCAACGCAATCGGCAGCCCTGGCACACGGGACAGTCATGACATTACATTCCGTGGACGCTCTGACAATGGCACACCCCACACGGTGGACTGGAAGCTGCTCGCTGACGTAACAACCAACGCGGGCGCGTCGCAATTCGTGGTTCGCTCCAATCTGGACGGCGGCTCGTTCTCGGACTGGCTGACCATCGCTGACAACGGATTGATCGCAGGCGGGGATTTCTTTGGCGCAACCTTCACGACGGCGGGAGGTTCGATTCTTGATGACGACATAAATGCTGCAACAGGATTCACAGTAAACAGCCTCGCAACAAACGGAACCATTCTCCGTGCAAACGGAACGCGCTATGCAGCCTCCAGTTTCACGATGGCCACACCGGGCACAACCGGTAACGTACTGACCAGCGATGGCACGAACTGGATAAGCTCGGCTCCGACAGGCGGCGGACTGGGAGACCCTGGGGCGAATGGAATAGTCGCGCGGACTGCGCTTAACACGACAACCGCCCGCACCATTACCGGCACGGCAAATAAAATCACCGTTACAGACGGCAGTGGCGTCAGCGGCAACCCCACGTTGACGCTTCCCGTATTGCTCAGCGTAGACGACGTTGAGTTGTCTAACGGTTCCGCCATTGCCACAGGTACGTCCAATGGCAATACATTTAACCTGGCCGCTTATGACGTGGATGGTACTACCTATACCGACTTGTTACGGCTAACCGCAGGAAACACGCCTACCATCAGCTTCATTTTGGGTTCTGATGCGACAGGCGATATTTGGTATCGTAACTCTGGAGGAGCGATCACGCGGCTGCCGATAGGTAACGCTGGTCAGGTGCTTACAGTTTCCAGCGGCTTACCCTCATGGCAAGACGATGCACCTATCATAGCTTTTAGTGATCTTGCATCGTCCGCTGCAAACGTCACTTTCAGCCAATCCACATTCAACACCACCTTCAATCACACGACCGGACTGCTCGCAGCATCCTGGTCAGGTAACACGACAACCTCCAACGCATTTGCTCTATCCCATAGCAACACGACTGCAACCGGCACACTGCTTAACCTGTCCACATCGGCAAGTGTAAACGTCAAACCCCTGACGATCAGTCCGCGCGGGAACCAGTCTTTCCAGGCCGACCATCTCGGCAACATTGTTGTTGGCAACGCAGCGTTGGCAACAAACGCAACGGACGGTTTCCTCTACATGCCGTCCAGCGCAGGCGTTCCAACCGGCACGCCGACTTCCTACACTGGCCGAGTGCCAGTCGAAGTAGACACCACGAACTCGCGGCTCTATGGATACTTTGGTGGTGCGTGGGTGAACCTAAGTGGCTCTGGCGGTGGGGGGCTGGGAGACCCCGGTGCGAACGGCGTGGTTGTCCGAACCGCCCTGAACACAACCACTGCTCGCACCATCACAGCGGGAAGTTCTGGCGGCTTGACCGTTACAAATGGAGATGGCGTCAGCGGCAACCCGACAATTGACCTTACCACAACCAACACATCCGGTCTTGGGTTTGCTTTGCCCGGCGGCGGAGGGATTCCCATTGTCGGTGATACCAGCGCGGCTCTGGTTGGGTCAGCAGATGAAGTTCGAGTTGTCCTGTTTTACGCGCCGATGCGTGTGACGGTTGATCGCATCGGCGTAAATGGGGTCACGAACGGCTCTGGTAACAGCGCTGGCTTCGGAATCTACACGGCAGACGGGAACACAAAGGTCTGTGATTCCGGTGCGATCAGTACAACCTCTTGGAGCGGCGCAGCGGCTTACACACTCAGCGGTAGTTGTACCTTCGGGCCAGGTTATTACTACTATGCCTGGACAGCCAATAACACAACCCCAACAATTCGTTCCGGGTCTGCTTTCACGAACTACTTTGCGCCACTAAATGTCGGAACCGGTACAGTTCTGGGAACTGCCGCCAATGCTTCATCAGGCGGCGTACTCCCCTCAACACTTGGCACACTGACGGATTCCAACTCACTGGCTGTGCCAATCGTTCGCTGGTTCAAGAACTAACAACCCAGCCTGAGCGACTTAAAGAATCCATAAGCTTATGAAAACCATTCTCTCTCTCTTCCTCTGCGCCAGCCTCGCGCTGTGCGTCGTCGCGCAAGACCGCTTGCTGCCGTCGCGCCGTGCATTTCAGCCCGCTCCGGTGCTAATGACAATAACCGGCACACAGGACGCGGCGGGCATCGCGCAAACGCCGATGGGCTACGTCGTGCCGCTGTACGGATTCATCCCGGAGCAGTCGCGCGTGAGCCTGTACGGACGTTCGCTGATGGGCGTGTCGTCCGTGATGCTCTGGCATTCGGGCGGCATTGTGGCTGTCCCAGCGCAGAGTGCGCGCAATTCTTTTCCCGGCCTGGAAACCGTCGTGTTTCGCCTGCCTGCGGGCGTGGTCGGGGAAGTGTGGGTCACGACGATTGGCAGGCAGTCGTCTAATACGGTTCGACTGGTTGTGGGATGAAAAAGCCACCTAAAGCCGAACAGGAAGCTACCTTACTCCAGCAAATGCGAGAGCTTGCGTTGGAGCGAGACACGGAAAGCGCGCACGGAAAGGCGGATGATTTGCTCTGCGAGTACCTGCGCCTTCTCGGAAAGGCTGACATTGTGGAAGCCTACGACCAAGTGGACAAGTGGTATGCTTGACGAAAGGATTTTATGAAACGAATTTTTCTTTTGATTTGCCTGATTCTTCCGACCTATGCCTTTGCCCAAGATGCGAAGCTGCAAAACACGTCTGCCGACAAGCCGGTGACTGCGCCGGAAAAGGCGAAGCCGGTCATTCTCGACGCGGCCAAGTTGCAGGAATTGCGGCTGGTCACATTGGAGCAGGAAAACCTTGCGCTGAAGCTGGAACGGTTGCGCGCGGAAGCGGAAAAGCTGCAAGCGGACGCGAAAAAGGCTGACGACGCGATCACCGCGTTCTGGCAAAGGCTCGGCATCAAGCGCGAAGAACTGGCGACAAAGTGGGAAGCATCGAACGGCGTGGATGGTGCAATCATCCTGAAGCCGAAGGAAGAAGCGAAGAAGGACTAGAGAGGTAACGTATGGATTTATGGGGATTTAAGAACGTTTATGACCTGTTCGGCCTGCCTGAAACTGTCAACAGCGAGCAATTGAAAGCAAGAATCTTGCACTGGTATTGGGCACAGCAAGATCAGGCGTTAAACGGATAAAGGAGCGCGTATGCCATTCGGGTTTTTGGGGACATTGGCGTCCGGCATCGGCAAAGGTGCGAAGTTTCTTGGTGGCGGCATCAAGTCCGGCATCGGGAAGCTGAACGAACTGGGGCAGATGGAAGGCGGCGACGCGGGCGCGGCCAGTGGCGGGATATTTCCGCAACTGAAGCGGCCATCCCCTTTAGGCAAATTGGGGCCAGGCGGGACAGCCGGATTTAACCCATCCGCGCCGATGCCGGACATCGGCGGCGGCAAGGGCGGGATGTTTGCGAAGGGGATTGACCTGATAAATCGGCAACAGCCGCAGCCAAGCGCGATGCCGACACTGCCGCGACCTTCCTCAATTCCGACCACTGGTAATCCGCTGAGGGACATTGAAACCATTGAACGCTTTCAATCGCAGCCGTCGTCCTCTGATGTGATTGGCGATATGGAGCGGCTGAGCAGTCAGGTCAACGCCAACAATCGGGAAGGCCGACAAGGGCTACTGCCGATGCCGGAAGCGCAGACACAGCTTATCCCAGAAAGAGCCGCGCCGACTGTGCGCGTGCCGGATTTCTTGGGAACGCCCGGTGCGACCAAAGAAGATACGCCGCTAAATCGCCGCGAATATGAATACCAGACGCAATACATGAAAGACGGCAAGATTCCTCGCCGCTGGCAGGATATTGCGATGAATGCCCTGCACGGCGCAGCGCAAGGTTTCCAGGCGGGCGGCGGCTTGGGCGGCGCGTTGGGGGGAGCAATTGCAGGCGGCGCAGGGACGGCAATCAGCCCCTTGCACGGACGTGATTTCCGTTTCCGCAACGAGCAGATGCCGCGTTTGATGGAGCAGCAGGCGGAAACCGAGCGGCTGCAAGACCGCGATTTCGAGATGCAGAAACGCGGCGCGGACTTGGAAGGGCTGCGAGCGCGCACACAGGCGACGATTGCCGGAACGAAAGACGCGGAACTGGAACGGCAATACCGGCAGGCGCAAATCGAAAAAATGAACGCGGAAACACAGGCTAGACTAACCGGCAGGCCGCAGAGGTTTATGGAATACGACCCGCAAACAGGACTGGTCTATGAATCCTTCTTCTACCCTGACGGGCGCATTGAGCGCGGCGGTCAGTCTGGCGGCGCGCAAATCAAACGAGAAGGCTTTGAGAACCAACGCAAAATCGGTGAAGCGCGAAATACGGCGGGGATGGAAAGAGTAATCCAACAAGGTAAGGATGCTTATAAGCGAACGCAACTTCAGCAATCGGGCGCAACAGGCCGCACGGTAATAACACAAGACAGGATAGACAAACGGCACAAGGACAAGCTGGGCGCATCTACGATTCCGCCAATTGGCTCAGTCCCCTACGGGCCGCCAGTCAAACGCGCGTCAAAAGCAGATGTCAACGATTTCGCCCGCGAGAAAAAGATTACTCCGGCGGAAGCGAAAGCACGGTTTGAAGCAAAGGGTTACTACATCGTGGAGTAGTTAAATGCCGCCACAATTTCAAGACGACGACATTGACAGTTTTATGCGAAAGCGGACGGCGACCGCGCCGAAGCCGACGCCTGCGCCGAAATCCGCTCCCGTAGCGGATGATGACGTAGATGGCTTTATGAGCCGTCGGACTGGAAGTGTGCCGACGCCGGCCACGAAGAAAGAGCAACGCCGTCAGGATATAACAAACCTGCAAGATGAACTGACGGCCACTTCGCCGCAAGTGAAGCCCGGCAATACCCTCAACGTCACAACCGGGAGGCAGTACCCAACACCGCCGCCCAAGCCGTTTCAGTCGCCGATTGATATGCGCCTGAACGCGCCGAATGAAGCGCAGAAGGCATTCGACCGCGCAGCAGCGGCGGTACGGCCCGCCCCAGCGCAACCGAAGCCGCAACTACGAACCAAGCAGACTTTAGGGCAGATTCGGCAACAGGCGCGCAGTCTGCCGCTGATTACACAAGAAGACATTCTCCGTAATCCGATTACACCGGAAGAGCGCAAGGCGTCAGTGGAAGCTTTTCTTGCGGAGAGTGCGCGCGAAAAGCAGCGCCAACAAGCCGCCGCAAAAGCCAGGCTGGAAGAAGAAGCCAGCCGCGCATCGCAAAGCACGCTCGGCAAAATGGGAACGCGGTTCGCACGCGGCGCGGTTCGCGGAGTTACACAGACGCCGTTTGAGTTTGTCCAGATGGCCAACCCTGACCCGGTTGTCAGGCAAACAATGGGGCGAATTGCGGATGACTCGAAAGAATGGCAATCGCAGAATCTCCCTGTGGACAACCGCAACCCGGCGACGCTGAACGTGTTTAAGCCGGAATTTTACTCACTGGAAAATGTTGGCAAGGCGGCGACCGAGAACATTCCTGAAGTGCTGGGCGAAATGTTGCCGCAAATGGCGCTCGCTCGCGGTGCGGGCAGTGCTGCTCGTCTTGCTGCGCCTGAACTGGCAGCGGCGACAATTCCGCGCATGGCGTCCACAACAGGGGCGCAACTAGCTGCACGAACCGCAGCCGGTGGCTATGGTGCGATGCAGCAATCTACGCAAGCTTATCAGAAAGCGATTGCCGCTGGGATGACACATGAGCAGGCGCAACGCGCTGCCGCCATTGAAGCGCCAATTGGCTTCTCAGAATTTCTCGGCTCGCCAGGAACGACCGGTTTTACGCGACCAGGTGGCACGATCTTGCGCGAAATGCGCGAAGAGGGATTGCAGGAACTTGGCCAGACTGCCGCGTCTGGATTGGCCGGGAAGTATGCCAGCGGGTATGACGCAGACAAGTCCTTAACGGACATCGCGGGCGAATCTCTTGGCAGTGGGCTGTTAGGAGCGGCGACAGGTGGTATCGTGGCCGCGCCGGGCGCTCGCCTGCAAGCTCGCCAGCAGACCCAGCAACAACGCGCCACCCGTTCTGCCATTGACCAACGCTCTGCCGCCAACGCAGCCGCCATCGCGCCGCAGCCTGTCGCCGCGCAGCCCGTGACCGAACCGCTCACCGAACCGATGGCCGCGCAACCTCAGCCATCCGCGCCCGCGACACCGCAAGCACAGCCGCAAGGCTTCCCGCGATTGCCGGAGCCGGAGAACTTCAACGCACGCAGGGCGAAGCTGCTGGGAATGCCTGTGCCTGCCGAAGTCGGGTTAAATGAGCAGATTGCCGCCGCCGCGCAGTTGCTGGATTCGACCAATGAAGGCGACCAGCGGCAAGGGCGTCGGATGCTCAACAAGGTATTGACGGACTTGCGGAAAGCGGAAGGCTACTTGGCCGAAGCGAAGCTGCCGCCAGATGCGGAGCGACCGTTCACGGCGGTGCGTGACGCGATTGAGGTGCGGTTGAGTAACACAGGAAAGGCGAAAAACACCCCTAGCCAAGTTACCACGCCGGAAAGCGCGCAAGTTCAGCCGCTGCAACAGCCTACCGCCTCCGACACACTTCGCGCCGAAGCCGACGCCGCTAAGATTAAAGCTGCGGAATTTGAGCAAGTGGGCGATTTTACCCAAGCGGCAGCAACCTATCAGGCCGCACACCAGAACTTGAAGCGCCTGCGCCAGTCACTGGGGCGACCCAAGACGCCGGAAGCGGTGGCGCAAATTAACCAGATAGACCGGGAAATCTCCATCGCCGACGCCAATCGTCGCAAGGCATTGCAGCAGGCACGGACAGCGCAGCGACAGGCGGACGCGCCGACGGCGCCTTTATCAAAGGAACTTAGCAAGTCGCAAAAACCGAATGCCCAAGTTCCTTTGAGCCAAGTGGCTGAATCTGCGCCACTTCTGCGCCCGGATGCCGTGCAGTCTTCTGCGTCGGCTGCATCTCCGTCCGCAATAGACCGTCTCGCCAAGCTTCGTGCCGCTGTCCGGAACGCGCCGCCGATGGAGATGGAAGAGGCGCGTCCTGCCACATCGGAACCAGCAGGCGAGTCTCACTTGGATCGCCTGAAGCGAATCGCGCAGCGGGTCAATCAGCAATTTGCAACCGAATCCGCGCCCGCACAGACGCCGGAGCCGATTACCCCAGCACAGCGCACTGCGCCACGATCACAGGCAGCGCGTCCGCAAGCTTTTACCGGAGAGCCGAAGCTTTCCAATCGGGTGGTTCGTCAATCGTTACAGGAAGACCTAGGGGCCACGTCCACGAATCGCAGTGACAACCTGCGCCTGTCGGGGCCGTCTTGGAATTACCGCGAAGCCGTTACCTTCTGGGATGATGCGCCGGAAGGAACCGTATTCCGCAAGCCGGAGCATTACGGCGACGAAATCAATGTGCTGTTTGATCGGCGCTTGGAAGACCGAATGACCGACCGGGGCGAATCCGCGACGTTCTTGATGGAAACGCAATCAGACTGGCATCAGTCCAAAGATGCGCCGCCTGCGCCGATGCGGAACACGTGGACGCGCCGCGCCATTGAAGATACTCTGGCCGAAGCGCGTCAAGCTGGACAGGATGGTGTCTTGTTGCCCAAATCAGTTGAGCAACTGTACGAAATCCAGCGATGGGGAGCGGTCAAGGAAAAGAATGGACGCTACTTCAATCACGAAGGCTATGATATTACGCCGGTCGTGCGCCGCTACCTGAAAGAATTGCCGGACATCGCCAAGAAGATTGCCCGCAAAGAGGGCGTGCAACTGGAAACGCGCACGGTGCAGACAGAGAACGGGCCGCAGGAATTACATTATTTGCCGACGGGAAAGGCGTCTGCGCCGAAAGCTAAAGCCGCGTACAACGAGCGGCAATCTCTCGAAGCCACTGCGCCGCTGCCGCCGACAGAGCGGGAACTGCAACTACCGGATAACCCGACCAATCGCCTGCGCGAAGCCGAGTACGAAGGTGGCGAAGTCCAGCGATACAGCAAGCCGCTGGAAGGGCAGGCAGTGGAGCGTGAAGCCTTTCAGCCTGACACAGCCGACTTGCGCGAAGTGCGCGAGTTCACGAAACGCGAACCACGCACGGAGCAATTCACCGAAGAGCCGCCGACCGCGCCGCTCGCTCGAATGGAAAATCCGCCAAGCGTGCGCGATATTCTACGCGGCAAGAAGGGCGAGTTTGGTAAGCTCAGCGCATTTGCCCGACAGGGTGAAGGTCTTGCGGCTCAGCCCGCATTACGAAAAATGCTCGGACTGGGAGAGATGCCTGTCTACCGCCTGCCGGGCGCGGACATAAATCCGCAAACCGGCAAGCCGTTTACCAATCCAGAATGGAAAAAAGCTGCTCAGGAAACGATGGATGCCCTTTCCGACTTGGCAAAAATTCCGCGAAGTTCACGAATGGGCATTGACGGCCTGCAAAAGGCGTATGCTGCGCTTCAGGAAAAGGGGAGTATTCCGCCTGAAGTGCATAGCGCCTTTGTGGATATGGCAGATCGTTACACTAACTTTGTTGAGCGTGTGCAGAAAATGCTCGACGAAGATCCTTCTATCGCCGATGTAATCAATGAGGTACAATCCACTTATGAACGAGGACAAGATCTCACCACAGACCAGGAATCCCGTCTCAAGAATGCCGTCCGTGTCGCTGCCGAAGCCTACGGCATCAACCAGCACTACTCAGCAAAATCGCTCTGGGCAGCTATCAGAGACACTAAAGCAGAGTATTCTAAAGCGAGCGGAAGAACTACACAGGCAGGAACTAGAGAAACTGTTTCCGCTGGACGGGTAGCCGAAGAATCACAACGCGCTAAAAGCGAAGTGCGAGAGTCAGCAGCAAAAGCTGAAGTTAAGATTGGCGAGTATTACACCTTTACAGAGCCAGCAATAGTCTACAAAAATGGCCAACCTGTAACCATCCAAAGCAAGAAGCGAGGGCGCGTAACTGAGATTGCGCCGGACGGCAGTATCACGCTTAAAAGGCAGGATGGGGGCTACGCGACCAAGCAGGCTTCGGACTTAACGGATGCTTCCGGTAATACGCCGGTTGCGGAAACTTCTACCGACACACGAAAGCCTCCCAGAGAATCGGAGCCTAAGCCGTCTCAAAAGGAAGAAGTGCGGAATGTTGGCGGCAGGCTAACAACGGAAGAAGGCCGACGAAAAGTTGAAGAAGCTCGGCAGGCAATGGAAAACGCAGTTCGGCGTAGCGACTACACAAAGCCCGGAGAGCGAGCGGACGCCATAGCAGCAGCGCGTGAGCGCGTGCAAGAGGCTCAAGCTGAAGCGCATCTTGAAGCCGCGCGATTACGACGCGAGATGCAGGCAGCTAAACAGCAACCCGCTCGCCCCGCCAAATCCATAGACCAGCAAATCAAGGACATCCGCGACCTGGTGGGCTGGGTGATTGACCAGAAAGAAGCCGACAGGCAGATTGCCGAACTGAAAGCGCGGCGGAAGCCAAAGATTGCGGAGCGGCGGGAAGCTCCCGGCTTCTTCTCGCAATTGGAGCGCGTGATTGATGCCAAGATGCCCGCAAAGGCGTCGGTGGCACAAGTGCGCGCCATTATCGGGAATCCGCAAAGCGGCGTGAAGCCGGAAGAAGTGAAATGGACAGGACTGGATGATTACCTGCGCGGAAAAGAGACGGTCGCGAAGGCGGATGTGCAAGAGTTCCTGAAGGCAAATCAGGTGGAAGTGCGGGAAGTGACGAAGGGGAGTGTTGACCCGCAGGCACTTAAAAAGGCTGAACGCGAAGCGGTAGAGGCCAGACTTACCCTAGCGGACGAGTTAGCGGAAAAAGGATTTTCTGAAGGCGAAGCAAGTTATTTAGCAGCGGAAGCCTTAAGAAACAAAGAGTCTGAGAGTCGAGCGCGAAAATATGTCGGCGACGAGTTAGTTGACGCCGCGATACGTGCGCGCGACCAGTGGGATAACGCAGCAAGAGATATCACTCAAAGCAAAACTAAATACGGCCAATACACATTGCCGGGCGGCGAGAACTACCGCGAATTGCTGCTGACGTTGCCGCCGTCGCCGAAGGGGCAAAGCGTTCCCAACTACCGCACTTATGCAAAGGATCATGGATACTCCGATGCTCAAGTGGATAGTACATGGCAAACAGATGATCCACTTTTTAGGGAGTGGGAAGCTAAAAACGAGCAAGCAGGAAAGCCGTTAAAGCCGGAATATGAATCTTCCCACTTCGACGAACCTAACATCCTTGCTCACATTCGCTTTAACGACCGCACGGACGCGGATGGAAAGCGCGTGCTGCATATCGAAGAGATTCAAAGCGACTGGCATCAGGAAGGGCGGAAGAAGGGGTACGTAACCAAGTCTGAGATTGTGCCTTATCCCGATAAGCCCCAATCGTTTGCGATTAAAGAGGATGGAGAGTATGTGCGATGGGATTTTCGCGGTGTGCCCAAAATAGCCGAGTATCTGAATCGAGAGTCTGCGGAAAGAGCACTGTCTCAGCGAAACACAGTTGGACAAAAGGTTCCTGATGCGCCATTCAAGAAGACTTGGCACGAACTCGCCTTCAAGCGCGCACTCCGTTACGCCGCTGAAAACGGCTACGAACGGATGACGTGGACAACTGGCGAGCAACAGGCGGAGCGGTTTGACCTGAGTACGCAGATTGATCGGCTGACCGTTATTCGACAGCCTTACGGCGATGAGACGCGCTACAACGTAACGGCTTACAAGAACGGATTGATCGCAGTTGATAAAAAAATGATTCCTGAGTCCGACTTGCCGGATGTGATTGGCAAGGAACTGGCGAATAAAGCCCTTCAGGATATTTCCGAGCGACGACGTGTGGAATACTCGGGACTCGATCTCAAAATCGGCGGCGAAGGGATGAAGGGCTTTTATGACCAAATCCTGCCCGCGTTCGCCAATAAGTACGCGAAGAAATGGGGCGCGAAGGTTGGAGAAGCGGAACTATCGCAAGGTAGATTTAGTATCGTAGACGATAACTACGTGCCGATGGATGATACGGAGATGGGGCAATTTCTGTCTCAGTCCGCAGCGGAAGCATATCTTGATTCGCATTATGAGGATGGATTCCGTATCACAGGCGAAGATTCCGAAACTATTATCGTCCACTCCATAGACATTACGCCCGCCATGCGTGAAAGCGTGATGCAGGGGCAGCCGAAGTTTCGCCAGGAAGCGTCTGGCGCAATGCCGGAGCGGTACACCGGACGGCAACTCTTCGAGAACGCGCGGTTGACATTTCGACCGGCGCGCAATCGTCCGGCAACGGTGGTGGCGAACGATTGGGGCGGTGCGATGCTGAACCGGTTACTTAATGAGCAGTTCGGCGTCACCTCAGCGGATGCGACATTTACGATCGGCGCAAGTGACGCCAAAGACCTGCGCGATTACCTGGCTGAAGCGAGAGATAGCGGCAGTTATGACCCGGCGCAAGTCGCCAATATGGACGCGATGCTGAAGCAGATGGATGCGGCCATTGCCGACGCCGAAGCGAATCAGCAAGACGTGGCCTTTGTCACGCGACGACCGGCAGAACCAATCAGCGCAACGAAGGCGAAAATTCGCCACGAAGCCGCGCACTTATCGCAATCGCGCATCGCGGCGGACTTGTCGGCACTGACCGGCAAGAACTGGCTGGATTCACAGTCGAATGCAAAGGACATTCACAAGGAACTTGACCGGCGCGGTTATGCGCCCGAAACGCACGATTACGAAGCGGCGGCATTTGTGGCAAGCGGCGATTACGGCATCTTCGGGATGAATCTCGACCAGGCCGCAAAATTCCTCACGGATTATTTCGGGGCTGTGGTAAAAAGGCACGGTAAACGCGCCTTGCAGAAGTTCGGCGCAATTGATCCAAAACTACAGCCGACATTGGAGGCGGCGCGACGTGAAACTGAAACTACCCAAGGCACGACCGATGGAAGAAGCGTTGAAGCTACACCGAGAAACGAACGAAGAATTGGAGCGGCAGGTGAAGCTGGCGGAAGCCGCACAAGTGTACGCGCAAGGCGGCGAGAAGGCGATACGGGAGATGTTGGAGAAGCAGGCCAAAGCCCGCGAACCAGAGCAAGCGTAGAAGGCTCGCCGGAGTTCAAACGATGGTTTGGGGACAGCAAGGTTGTAGACGAGAACGGCAAGCCGCTGGTGGTGTATCACGGGACGGAATCTGATTTTGACGTATTTGACGAGGATAAGATACGGCGACCGGGATACGGCTTTGGTTTTCATTTTGCCGAGTCTTCTGGACTCGCGGGCGCATATAGCAAGCAGGGCTATGGCGCAAATAAGAACGTGATGCCTGTCTACCTGAGTATTAAGAACCCGTTTACAGGAGACTATTATCAATTCGCCGCAGAGATTGGGACTAACTGGCCACCTGAAATTGCAGCAGAATTGAAAAAGCGTGGCTACGATGGTATCCGCTACAATCATGGAGAATGGAGCGAAAGTAAAGGGCAATCTCCTTATGCTTGGGTCGCCTTCTCTCCCAGCCAAATCAAATCCGCCATCGGCAATCGCGGCACATTCGACCCGGCTTCCCCGCGCATCACCGAGCGGCGTGAGAGAACTGCTCGCGGCGGCTTCAGCTTCGGCAGAGTCCCCGAAGGACAAGGCCAAGTCTTAGCCAGTGGCTTCAACATGCAGGGGCTGTTTGGGCGCACGCCGAAGCCTGCGAAGGACACGAAGCCCGTTCCTCTGCCGCGCAGCTTCAACCTTGCCGACTGGTCACAAAAACTCTACCGCGATGCGATGGCAGCGGGATTGCCCAAGGATGCCCGCGCCAAATACGACGCCGCCAAGACCATCCGCGAAAAGAATGTCATCCTGATGGAAGCCAAGCCGGATGACGCCCGCGAAGCCAAAATCTTTGACCTGATTGACCGCGCCCAAGCTGCCGCCGAAAAGAACGATGGCAGCGCATTGTACGACGTGCTGAGCGATGCGACGGACTTGATGCGAAAAACGCCTTCTGAGCGAGGGCTGAAGCGTGTAGGGCAGGAAGTCGGAAACGCACTCAGTCTTCCCCGTGCATTACAGGCGTCAATGGACGCATCTGCGTTGTTGCGACAGGGAGCAATCCTGACGCTGCCGCCGTCGCAATGGGGCAAAGCCGCCAAAGCGACTGTGCGGATGTTCCAAGCGTTCAACACGGCCAAGTACAAAGAAATCGGCAAGGAAATCAACCTGCATGAAGATGCGGAAACGGCGCGCGAATCCGGCCTGTACCTGAGCACGGATAAAAGCGGATTATTAACCAAAAAGGAAGAAGATTTCATTTCCAGCTGGGCGGACAAAATCCCACTCGTGAAGCATTCCGAACAGGCGTACAAGACCTATCTGGATAGCCTGCGAATGGATAGCTTTGCCCGCTACAAAAAATCCATTGACAAAACCAAAGGGCTAACCGAAGAACAGAAGCAGAAGGCTTACCAAGCTGCGGCGGAATGGATCAACATCGCGACCGGACGCGGCTCGCTCGGTTCTCATTTTGAGAGCGCGATGCCGATTCTCAGCAAGACGCTGTTTGCGCCGCGCTACGCAGCCAGCCGCATTCAAGTGCTCAACCCCTACACCTACGCCAAGAATGCACGCACACCGGAAGGCCGCGTTGTGCTCAGAAACCAGATGAGCGACATGGTGCAGTATGCTGGAATGGTCAGCCTGACCCTTGCGCTGGCGTCTGCGGCGGGCGCATCGGTGGGGCTTGATCCTGACGACCCGGACTTCCTGAAAATCAAAGTCGGGCATACTCGCTATGACGTGCTGGCCGGATTGCAGCAACCGATGCGGCTGTTTTACCGCGTGGGGGATGCCTTGCGCCGTCGTGTGACTGGCGAGAAATCAACAAGCCGTCAAACCGCACTGGATATTACGGCTCGGTATGGTCGCTCCAAGCTTGCGCCTGTACCTTCGTTCTTCTTGGACTATGTAACCGGAAAGGATTTCATAGGCCGTGACTTTGAGATGAAGCGCGCAGTTCTCGACCGCGTGACTCCGCTGATGTGGAAAGATATGGCGGACGCTTACGAGAAAGAAGGAATGCAAGGTGCGGCGAAGATGCTGCCCGCTGCCTTCGGCATCGGCGTCCAGAACTACGCAGAAAAGACAGGCGCATTGAAAGAATCGGGATTTACCAAAGCGGCGGAAGCACGCGGCTTGAAGTACGACTTTGTACGCCCCAAAGTCGGCGAACCGGAAGCCATTTACAAACAGCGCGTGCAGCGCGTCGAAGGCTGGATGCAGGAATACGGCGACAAGCTACTTTCGCATCCATCCTATAGCCTGCTGACCGAATCGCAGCAACAGGCGGCGATGGAAAGCCTGCGCCGTCGCATTGGCGCGCAGCAGAACGCCGCGCAGCCGAAACTTGGCACACTTGCACCGGAGAAAGTCATTCAATCGGTGCTGAAATCGGAAGCGACCCGCCCGAAGCGCGACGCGGGCAAGCTGTGGGTTGCGCCGACGCGGTAAAGAAAATCAATCTAAGTGATTCCAGCCGCGCCCGTATTTAATGTTTCGTACAGTGTCCAAAGATGCTCCGAAGCGTTCAGCAATTCTCTTATCGTCGCCGCGCTTAGTGCTGGCAAGCAATGCTTCTTTGATTCCCTTAGCTGTTTCATTGGAAATCTTGGCCTTAAAGTTATTTTGGCCTCGCTTGCCAAGATGAATAGCGGGTGGGTAGTTGGTAGGCAGGCCAGCGAGCACTTTACCCCAAGAGCGACGGTGAAGAATCCGAAGCACGGTAATTTTACGAACACCGTACATCCCCGCGATATAATTAGCTGCATAGCCCTGCATCCGCAGGTTGTGAATTTCAATTACCTGAGCGGCGGTCAGTTTAACCATCGCGTGATTTTCACCGGAGTGGTCGTTGCCAAGCACTTCAATTGAATGCCTTGTATTTTCTTTAGGCGTTACCCACTCAAGATTTGTTGCTCGATTATTGGTTTTTACGCCGTCAATATGATTCACCTGTGTCTGCTCCGCCGTCCCTGTTTTTAGAAAAGCAATAGCGACCAGTTTATGCACGCACTGACTGCGCTCTTTCCTTTTATCCGATTGCAGACAAACCATTGAGTAGCCTAGTCCACTCGGTCGCTGGCTTAGCAAATATCCAGCAGGTCGCCCTTTGCAAGCTTCTATGCGGCGTACGCGCCCTAAGCTTGAAACTTCGTACTTAGTAAAGCCGGGAACGGTTTTCCATTCTTCACTATTTAACTCTTCGGTGGTAAATTGCTGGTCAGTCATTGCTGTTCATTCTCCTAAAATGAAAGTAGTGGTTAGAGCCGTTGCGGGTGCGTCAACATCCCAACGGCTCACGTATTTTACCACAGCCTATCAGGAAATCCGATGAAAAGAATACTTATTTTACTGGTCTTTTTGACCTACCTGAGCATTTCCGCGCTTGGTCAGTCGAACCCTCCATTAACCGTCACAGAGCCAGACGGTAGCCCTCGCGTTACAGGTGTAACTACGCTGAAATTCTCGAACGGCTCTGTAAGTTGCTCTGGAAAAGTCTGCACCGTGACTACCGGCGGTGGTGGCGGCTCTCCCGGCGGCTCGAATACGCAGCTTCAATACAACGCAGCGGGCAACTTCGGCGGCATCACCGGTGCGACCAGTAATGGCACAGTTGTTACCTTAACGAATGCTCTCGCTACGACAGCCTTCTCGCCTTCATCCAACGACGGCGCGACGCTGGGCAGCGGAACGGTTTCCTGGTCAGATTTGTTTTTGGCCAGTGGCGCTCTCATCAACTTTGCCAATGGCAACGTCGTCCTGACGCATAGCAGCGGGATTCTAACTGTCAGCACGGGCGACTTGCGCGTCACCTCTGCCGGAACGAATACGGCCAGCGCGGTCACGGTAGGCGGCACGCAGACGTTGAGCAACAAGACATTGGCCAGTCCAAGTCTGACCGGGAATCTCAGTGGTGCGACTACATCGGAGGTGCGGTTCGGCACGAACATCGTTGCTTACGAAGATGGCGTTGGGCCGAAGTTCACCGATTCCAACACCGGCGCGATACTGACGTTCGACGTGCAGAACCTGACTGTCAGTCGCGTTGTGACGTGGCCGAACGTTGCGGGGAATGCTGCGCTTACAGACGGAACGCTGACAAACGGCAATTGCGCGGAGTTCGATGCTTCCGGCAGGATCGTGGACAGTGGCGGGACGTGCGGCGGCGGGAGCGGTGGCATCACCGTCGGCACAACGACCGTCACCAGCGGCACGAATACGCGCGTGCTGTTCAATAACTCCGGCGTTGTTGGCGAATACGTCATCACCGGAACCGGCAACGTGGCGATGAGTGCCAGCCCGACGTTTACGGGGACGCTGGCAGCGGCGGCGATTACGGCGAGCAGTACGATTACGCAAACCAGTAACAGCGCGACGGCGTTTGAGTCGGGGCCGAACGGCGGCACGAATCCGGTGTTTCGCCTAGTGAATAACACAGCGAGCGCGGCGACAGGGCTTTCGATTACAGGGCTTGCGGCAGGTAACGCGGTCAGGCTTAATGCTATAAGCAGCGGGACGAACGAGGGGATACTAATTTCAGGCAAGGGGTTAGGGGCGGTTTCCATTGGCGCAAGCTATAGCCAGTCTGGATTGTTCAATATAGCGGGAAGCGGAGGGGAGCGAATAGCTTTCTTTGCTCAGACTGGCCAGGGATGGATGGGGACAGTCGGCCCTCATAATGTAACACTCTTTACCAGCAATAGTAATGGAAGCTTAACATTATCAGACACCACAAAAAGCACTCAGCTTAGATCAGGCTCACAGTACGCTTGGGTCGCTAGCACGACAGATTCCAACTCAGGTTCGGCAGATACTGGTTTTGCGCGACCTGCTGCTGCCGTTGTTCGTGTTACCAATGGCTCAACCGGCGCAGGCTCTCTCGTTCTCGGCACATCTACCGTCGGCGGCATCGGCACATCCGGCGTCGGTGTCTTAGCCATTGCCAATGGCACAGCCCCAAGCTCAAGCCCCGCCGACGAGTTTCAGATGTACGCCGCGGATTACGCCGCTGGTGATTCTCGCGCAAATATCCTTTCCGAAAACAACGCAACGCCGGTCACGATTGGCAACCACTCCGTTTTGACTGGCTATCAGCACCTGACCAAAACCGCCGACTACACCGTTGTCACTGCCGACAGCAATGCGTTTTTCGATAACGCCGGAGCGGGCGCGGGGGTCGTGTTTACCTTGCCAACGCCGACTGCATCGCCTTCGCTCAAGTACACATTCTGCCGGGTCGCAAACCAGACCGTAACAGTGGACATCGGCGGCTCGGTTACGATTCGCGGCGGCGCGAGTGTGACCACTTCCGGCGGTAACGTCACCCTTGACGCGGTGGGAACCTGCCTGACGATTTACTCAGTTAGTTCAACAGAATGGTACGCTTCGGCGACACTGGGAACTTTAACCTTTAACTAGGAGCTATATGCGACGTTTTATCTTTACCCTTCTCGTGATTGTTTCTTTCGGCTTGGGCGCGGTTGCCCAGAAAGCCAAAATCTTTGATGTCCGCAATGGCGGCACAACCAGCACAACCATTGAATATACGGACGCTACATCCAAGCAGGCGGTTATTGACGCCTTCTGCGACTTGGGCAGCTACAACGGCGTGGATAAAGATGGCAGCCCGATCACCCGGCAGCAATTCTTTCACCGGGAACTGACGGCGATCATCAGCGAAAAAGTGAAGCGCAACCGCCAGCGTATCGCTGAATCGCAGAAGCCGGTTGTAGACGAAAGCGATCTGCCGTGACCTTCCTGCTCGCCCTTGTCCTCACCGCGCCCGTTCCGCGCTGGTTCCAGCAACCGCCGCGCCCGTCAAAAGCGACAACATTTTTTGCCGCGAAAACGCCGGAAGTGTCGCAGCGGCAACGAGTTAGGCGCAACATTTCCGGCAACAAAAAACGCCGCATCCGCCAGACGGTGCATCGCAAGCCGCCGACGGTATGGGTGACGCCGGATGTGATTGAAGTGTATCCCGACTGGTGGACAGCGGAACGGGCAGCGATGAAGCGGCTGGCGGCGTGGTGTGTGGGAGTGGCGGTGCAATAACAAGTTTCCGCGCGCGTGGTATGTGAACTGATAGGGTGTAAGCCACCGATGCGCGAGAAAGCGGCTTCGCCGTGCGGCGATGACCGCGCTGCCGTGTGACACCGCATCGGAGAGCGGCGGCGAATACAAGAACGGTTCGCGGGACGCTGACCGTTTCGTTCAGGCAATCCCCGGCCACGCGGCAGGGGAGGAGATTCGACAATGCCAGCTTCGACGTAGGGTGCGTCGGGCTGGCATTTTTTTTGTTTAGGAACAAGGGGACGGGCAGTCCCTTCGGGGATGGA
>ERZ1066135.127-NODE-127-length-72615-cov-11.329713_pt1 | contig 72615 bp, 72 predicted proteins | sample MGYA00382782_ERZ1066135 | MGnify/ENA primary metagenome ERZ1066135 (study PRJEB33369, sample SAMEA5778365) | biofilm metagenome | biome: Industrial cooling water; feature: Water cooling tower basin; material: Biofilm | place: United Arab Emirates | collected... | reverse complement strand
GAGAAGACGAACCAATGGTGGGAGAATCTCTCTATAAGCGGGGTGTAACCCCTGTCGAATAAAGTTTAAATTAAACATGGCATTGTTGGCTCGGCATTAAGATTCGGATGGCTATCATCAAATGGTGGCATTGAGAATATGATTACGAAACAGCGTTTATAAAACGCTGAGCAATTATGAAAGACAAGAAAAAATGGAGTAAGTCATCGACTACACATTTAATGGACTTGGCGGCCTTTGAATACCATAAGCAAACAAGGGTATTGAGGCATGCATTATTTCTTGGTGCAACTCGCCAGAGCGCTACAAGAACGCGATCTTGATCGGTTTGAAGATATTGCCGTAGCAATGTTAGCTGGTTTCGATACAACGCTGCAAAGTTTGAATGTGGATAGAGAGTTGGAGCAAAGGCAAATGAAGGTTTTGAGGCGGCGTTTAGGCGGTGTCTCCAAGTTGAAACTGACCTGGGGCGGATACCCGACTTCCTTCTTCATAAACCTTTTCACCCAAGTTTTGTTGGTGAGAAAAGTTTACCCTGAACAAACAGACTTGAGGCTTGCCAGAGCGATCGAAATGGTGCAATCGAATATTTCATGGGGGCGAGAGAACTTTGAGGCGGTGAATTGGAATTTCAAGTTTCACCTTCACCGCGCCCTCCTAAGAAACGCTTTGACATACGGCGATCCGTACTTGTTCGAGGACGCGACTGAATTACTGCGGAAAGCTGAAAGGGCCATGCCCGATTTGGTCTATTTTCTTGTAAAAGTCGTGATCGACAGGCTGATTCATGAGCCAGAAGGAAACCTCTTTGACACACGTCCAAATTTGTTCAACGTTTTCATTGAAGTCTTGCAAGGTGCATCTTTTGAGAAGACCGGAAATAGTGTTAAACACTTGATAGCGAGATTGCTTTGTGGTGATGCAAAGGTATTTGAAGAATATCTGGCTGTGAGAGCGATTGACTTGCCATTCTACGTTACGGTTGGCAAGGCATGTCTAGGGGATGATGACAAGTCTGCACTGGCATGGTCTTGTGATCATGAGCAGCTTGTTTTCGAACCTGATTTTTGCAACCAGGTAAAGGACATTCTGACTAGAGATGCAAGGTCGTTTACCATCTTTTTGTTCGCCACACATGGTCGCGAACATAAGCGCTTTGGTTGGATGAAGAATAAGCTCCACCTTTTGGACTATTCCCTGCCCGAATGGAGTCTGCAATTAGGGGCAAAATTACATCAGAACATTTTCTTCTATTGTAGCTATGAAATCGAGCATTTGGTTTGTCGAACCCCGACGCATCTGGCCGTAGAGGCTTTACGTCGCTATTGCAAGAACCTGGCACCCGAAGACTTGATCGGACTTCCAGAGGATCGATTAGACATTTTCTTGCGGGAGGGAGTTTTGTACCATCCGTCAGGGGTCTGTCATGATCTGGTGAAATGGAAGGAACCTTATCCGAATTGGCTGATTGTAAAAGATGACGACGACGATCGGGCAAAAACAATGAAGGGCGTGCTCATTGGAAAAGTGCAATTGAAAGCGATGGTGAAGATGCTGTGGGGTGACGATGGAGTCTTGGACAATGTTATTCGACGCAAGCTACTAGACTTGATATTTGACACTGTCTTTAGGCCAATAAGGAATGAATACAATAGAAAACCAGACCCGATCGTTGGACCTGACAGTTCGCCTGTATTCACGTATCTTCGAAGCCTGCCATCTAGTGCAGATGATGATGATGCCTTTTCTCTCTCCAGCCAAAAAAAGTTTGACTTTGATCATTTCGATAAGCTCTTTGACGCATATTTGCTTGAAGACATTGAGAAGTTCCACTTTTGGGAAAAGCTCTGGTACATGATTCCCGATCACTTGATTTTCGACCCGCCTCTTGGAAGGTATGCGGATGATGGAATACGTGGGTTGAGAACATTAAAGGGGCTCCGTTTGAAGAGCGCTCTTGAAGGGGTCCTCGAACATCCAATTCAAGAATACCGCCAAAGGATGGACTTGATTTTGGAAAAGACGGACGAATGGTGGAAAGAGTGTCGTTCTAATCCATTTCACTAAAAGTCTAACTAAAGGATGCCTGGGACATGACTTATGACAGGATTGGGGGCTTTTTAGGTTATGAAGCTATTTATTGCCTTGAAACATTAACCTTTGTATGCTGCATCATTAGAGGTCTATTAGAATGCCGGTAGTGCGCATTTAATACACAAAAGTTCATTTTCTAAACTTATTTCAAGGGCTCTATAGTAGGCTTTTCCGGAGATAAAAATGCACTTTGTCGTGGCTAAACTGAACGAAGCCATCGCAAACAAGGACCTTGACTTGGCACGCGCTGTTATCGTGGCTAACTTTGCCAGCTTTCAAAATATCTCACACTCTTTTAAAATACAAGAACAGGAATATTCGGGTGATCGGAAACAGTTAATGATCGTCGAGGAGTTGGTCGCGAGTATAGACAAAAATGACACCATATTCACTTGTATGGCCAGTTGCTGGTTCGCCCTCGTGCGGCTCTACACCAACGCGCTCCTTTTAAATCAATATGACGAAGAGATGGACAAGGACCTGGCAACGGCTGTGAACGCCATGGCAACAAAATTTTGGTTGTCCGGTGGCGTTCAAAAGTTTGAATGGAACTGTCGACTTTATTTTCATCAGGCCTTGCTGGCACTCTCCCTTGATATTCCATATTTCGACCTTTGTTTGCGGGAAAACAAAAGTTTGATTGATGAAGCGGAAAGGACCATGCCAGATTTCGGTCGGTTCTGTATGAACGTCTTGATGACAAGGCTGATGAAGAGAGAATCACTTGTGGAGATTTTCACAGTATTTAATGCTGCCTTGAAAGGAACGGAGCGTCGAAAGTACCGCACTGGAGACTCTGTGCACGACATGCTTGCGGGATTACTGTATAATAATGCAAAGGCGTTCAAAGAGTACATGTCGGTGGACCCATTCAATTTGCCTGTTTATATTCATGAACTATTTGGGACGATTGGGAAATGTTGCTTTGAGGGTAACGAAAAAGTCCTCACCAAAACCTGCCGCGCAAAGATTGTAGCCATATTGACAAGGAATGCCAAAACGTTCACCAGGTTCTTGTTTCGCTCTTTTGGATTTGCCTCTTTTATGGATTGGGTGAGGGATGGAAGACTTGACTTGCTGGACTATTCTCTGCCGGGATGGAAGACCAGTATTGGTGTATCTTTGCACGGTAACATCTTTCGCGCTCCGCCCAAATCGAAGCAAGACATTGAACACTTGATTTGTATTGCGCCAACCCACTTGGCTGTAGCTGCATTAAAACGCTGCGAATGCTTAACCCTCGAATTATTGAATGGGCTGCCTGAAGACCGATTAAGATTATTTTTGCAAAAAGGCGCACTGAGCCAGTTGAAATTGGCAGAGGACGAGCCGATCCCCGGTTGGCTTGATATTGAAGATTCGGACGACTATCTACTTGCAAATATGAAAAACTCGATCACGAAACAACTTTCTCCGCAATAGTCAAGCCAAGGATGTAAATCATCGACTGCGCATCTAATGCACTTTAACGGCTCTAATATCCCATCTGCAAGCAAGGGTTTGAAAGCATGTATTTTCTCTTGGCGAACCTTGTCAGGGCGCTTCGAAAACGCGACCTTGACCGGTTTGAAGATGTTGCAATCCAAATTTTGAGCTTATTTGAAGATATCTCACACGGTTTGGTTCGGAAAGTACATTTGCTGCAAAGACAGGTGGACAAGTTGATGCGGCTATTGGGCAGTGTTTCCGACTTCAAAATGACCTCTAAAGATCACCAGAAAGCCTTCTTCATAAACCTGTTCACCAAAGTTTTGCTGGTGAAAAAGATTTACCCTGTGCAGACGGATATGAGGCTTGCCAGAGCAATGGAGTCGGTACAGTCGTATATTTTTTGGGGGTCGGACATATTTGAGGCGGTGGAGTGGAATTTCAAGTTTCACTTTCACCGCGCCCTCCTCAGACACATAATCGGGGCTTCATGTCGATTGGAAACGGCACGGCTTACATGGGGCTACAAGTCTTTGCTTATGGAAAAGACTGATTTTATTCTAAAAGCGAGCAAGAACATGCCTGATTTGGGGAATTCGCTTGCAAAAGTTTTGATTGCCAGGCTGCACCATGAGCAATACGAAGGATCAGTATTTGATGTACACCCAGACTTGTTCAAGGTCTTCAATAATGAACTAAAGGGTGTGCCCTTTGAAAAGACCGGAAACCTGGTCGAAGACTTGATGGCGCGATTGCTTTGCGCTGATGCAGAGGCATTTGACGAATATCTGGCGATAAGGGCGATCGACTTGCCATTCTACATTCATCGGCTCTTTGGCCTGGTTGGCAAGGCATGTCTTGGGAATGATGATAGAAAGTTTGTACCTAATGAAGATTTTCGCAACCAGGTAAAGGGCATACTGACTAGAGATGCAAGGACATTTACTTGCTTTTTGTTCGCCACACATATTCGCCGGTATGAATTTCTTGGTTGGGTGAAAAGGGTCGAATTGTTGGACTATTCCCGACTAGAATGGAGCACGCCATTCGGAGTGAAACTGCACCAAAGTATTTTCTCTGGCCAAAATCCTAATATGGAGCATTTGGTGTGCCGGACTCCGACGCAGTTGGCTGTCGAGACGCTACGCTTTTGCTGGGACCTGACGCCTGAAAAATTTATCGGACTACCGCATGACCGACTCGACATTTTCTTGCGTGCGGGAGCATTGCACAACCGCACTGGATCGAAAACGAAATGGACGGAGCCCTATCCTAATTGGCTGACTGTCAAAGATGACGACGACGATCGAGCGAAGACAATGAAAGGCTTGCTAGTGGATAAAGTATATTTGAAACCGATGGCTAAGATTGTGTGGGGTGACGATGGTGTCTTGGACGATGCTGTTCGTTTGAAAATAATCGACTTTATATTGGACCGTGTGTTTTGTTCATTGCCGAGTGAAAACCGTAGAGAACCGGGCTCAATTAGGAGTATTGATCATTCGCCTGTATTTGCGTATTGTCGAGGTCTGTCATCTGATGGTGCAACACAATCTCTCTTTGACAAAGACAATTCCGATCGACTGTTTGACGCATTATTGCTTGATGCAATCGAAAAAACACACATTTGGAATAACCGCTGGTATATGCTTCCAGATCACTTGATTTTCGACCTGTACTTTGAAGGCGCAAGCGAGAAGTGGCTGTTTGATATGAAGGGTATTTATTTGAAGAGTGTCCTTAAAGGCACCCTCAAATATCCTATTAAAGAGTACCGCCAAAGGATGGAAATGATATTGGAGAAGACGGAAGAATGGTGGGAAGAGTATCGGAGATCATGAATGTGCGAAAAAAGAATGTACATACATTTTCGCATGAAACGCTCATTTAATGTACAGCGACGGAAAACCTTGGTGCAGTCATTTCAAGGGTCAAAAATTGATGCATTACATCGTGGAGAGTCTAATAAAGGCACTCTCGGAGAATGATTTCAAGTTGGCACGTCAAATTATCATGATAAATCTTAAATGCTTCAAAGCTAGCCACCCTATATTGTTTCCAAGCGACGTCGTGTCTGATGTGCAGCTCAAAATTTTGAAAAAACTGGCAAACAATGACAAACTGCTAAATTTTGCATCCATAAAAGACCAAAAGAAGCTCTCAATCATTCAGCGCTACACCAGCGCCCTACTCGACTTTGAATATGACGAGGATATGGACCAGGCCTTGGCCGAATTTGCTGAATGTCTGCCGATAGCATCAGAGCCCTGGACGGAGGATGAGATAGGTGGGATGAAATGGAATTTCAAGTTTTACTTTCACCGCGCCCTGCTTAGTCATGTGCTGGCACATACTGCGCTTCATTGGTGGAGAAGGCTTGGGAAGCTTTTAACTGATTCCGAATTACCCCCCTCTGTCTTGGTCAATGCATTGATTGGAAAGGTCATTTTGGACGATTCTTTCATGATTGCACTCAAGATTGTCTGCACGTTTTTGGAAAAGAAGACTTGCCAAGCCGGCAGCAGCTCATCTCCAATCCATTTGGTTGAGCGTTTCCTATTTGGAGATGCAAGGTCATTTGAAGAATATCTGAGTATGGATCTGCTCACAGCTCCACTCTACCTTCACCGACTATTCGGCGCTATCGGAGTTGGATGCTTGGAGAGGAAGAAGAGCGTGTTGACTGAGGATGTGCGAAAGGCCATATCCGTAGTGGTCACCAAGAATGCCGAAACTTTCACAAGGTTCCTTTTCGTCCTACACGGTCACGTTGATGATTTAAGCTTTGTGCGTAAGCATTGGCTGTCTTTGATTGACTATTCGCAGCCTGAATGGAATCTTCCATGTGGCGAGAAATTGCACTTGGCCATCTTTGACCCAAAATATGGGCAAACCGAGCGTGACATTCGACATTTGTTTTCAAAATCGCCCAAGCACCTTGCCGTTGCAAGTTTGCGGCGAAGCAAAATTCTGGGTCGTGATATGATCAGCAAGTTTCCAATGGACCAGGTGATTGATTTTTGGAAGGAAGGCGCTTTTAGCAATTTAAAGGTCCCCGATGACCGTTGCGATGCCACAATTGAGCAGGACCGAGAGAGACAGAAACTAGCCCATCACAATCCGGGCTGGCTGGTTATTAAAGACACGGACGATCCCGAAGTGGTGACTGTAAAGGCCATGATTCAGAATCAAGTGTGCTTGCGACAGATGACGCAGACAGTCTGGAACAGCATGCTCTCTGAACAAGTGCGTAACGATATTGTCCGCTATTTGCACAAAAAGATCAAACCTTTTCACCCGCTCGAACCAAACATGTACTCGGCCGAAGAGATTTGCGCTTCACCCATATTTGCGTACTATTCGGGCTTGCCGGCCGCAGACAGCGCTACGCTGCGCAAAGCCATCTCGGAAAATCTCACGTTTGATGCGTTCATGGTTACGCCAAGTGACACTGTCGGCGGACAGTGGGCACGGCTCTGGCCTTGCATCCCGGACCATCTGTGGTTCGACCCGCCGAAGACTGTAGACGCGATGGCCGAAGTGCGGGCGCCATGGTTCATCATGGTGCCAAAAGATAAATCAGGTAGAGGTGTGCAACTGCAGCGTACTAGGCTCGCGTTCACTGCGTATCATGCCATCCTGACATATCCGGATCCTGCATATTCATGGAGAATGAACCGTATTTTGGACCATACGGAACAGTTGTTGTCACATTTGTAGGGATTGTAGATAACAAGATTGGCAATACATGCATCAAATGCGCATTCAATAAAGCGATTGTTTGAAAACCGAGCATTCATTTCAAGGGTCTGCATGAACGGGTGAATGAGAAAACAGGATCACCATCACTACATTTTGGGGAGACTCGCTGAGGCATTCCAGAAAGGTGGCGTCCAACTGGCACGTCAAATCGCTGTTGCAAACTTATCACATTTTAAACAAGCACATCCGATTCTGTTCACCTGTCATGATGGTAATGAAAATGGCTTGACTGATGTGCAGTTTATGATTATGAAAAGACTGGCGGCCATCAAGGAGATGGCAGGTTTCGGTTTTTGCACTCCTCAGTGCGGATTGACCCAACAAGCCCTGTTTACAATGTACACTTGCGCATTACTTGTGCAAGATTATGATGAGCGTATTGACGTGGCCATGGCCAAATCCTTTGACCATTTGCCCGTAAATGAGGTCTGGACGGAGAGTCAAATCAAAGAGTTTAAATGGGATTTTAAGTTTTACTTTCACCGCGCCATTCTCGGACATGTCTTGATAGCGAATGAAGAGGCTTCTTGGAAGGATAAAGGAGATTTTTTGAAGAGTGCGGTTGATGCTGCGCCCGAGGTGATGCCTGCTATCATGGTCAGGAGTTTGATAGGGAGAGTGATGCGGAAGCTGCCTATTGAAAAGCAGCTTTTTAACATGGTCTGCGCTGCAATGCTAGGGAAATCTTTTTGCAGTTGTGGCGACGCGTATGTGGATTTGATTGTTGAATTGCTGTGCGGCAGTAGTGCGCGCCCTTTTAAAGAATATCTCGCCATAGATCCACTAAAGACACCAATTCATGTTCACCATCTGGTTGGACTGATTGGGATAGGGTGTTTGGATTTGAATGTGTTGGTATTACAACTGAAAGCGATGGCAATCAATTATTTAATCATTATTATATATTTGTTCTTGTAATCCCAACATCACCCCCCTTTTAAATTTGGGGTGGTTCTCCAACTGGTCTAAGGTGTTTACGGGCAAACTTCTTGCCCTTTACGGTATAAGCTCCACCTTTGCTTATGTGGGTTACCTGGAACGGTCCACTTCTTTCCTTAGATACAGGATCTTCTACGATTACCATATCATTAACTCTAATTTGTTCTCTTGCCTTCTTTCTGTCGTCTATTTGTTGACATTCACGTTGATGTCTTGCGTGGTCAACCTGGGCAAATCGATTCCATACTTGAGTAGCACTGCGAGCTGTGTTGTTCCACAGGGAGACTTGATGAGCTAGATTAGTGTCAGCTCTCTTAACCGCTTGGACCGGGTCACTGGGTTGTCTGAGGAAGGCTAGTTGAAACGGTGATAAACCTGTGCGATTTCTGGGGTTCAGATTCATGCAGAATTGCACCCTCCCCAGGAGGGTGGACCAGTCCTCATGTTTGTTCAAGAGTTTTTTTAAAATAGCCAAGGCAGTGCGGTTCTGACGTTCTACGCGTCCATTCGCTTCGGGGTGATACCTGGTGGAGAGTCGGTGCTCTACGTTCAGTAACTGGAGAAGTTCTTCTACTACTTGGTTCACGAATTCTTTACCATTGTCTGATTGTACGATTCTAGGGAATCCATACTCCCAGAATATGTCTAGTAGCGTGTTAGCTACCTTTTTTGAATGTTTGCTACTTAAGGGTCGTAGGATGGTGTATCCGGAGAAGACATCCACAATGACTAGTACATACTTGTAGTGTTGATGTGTGGGCAAGCCCGAGATTAGATCAATCTGTAGGTGATCCCACGGCTTTGAGGCTAGCACTGGTTGAATTGGATTTGTCTTGTTGATAGACCAATCTACTTGACAACATTCTGTGCAAGATTGCACAAATGCGTGGCAGTCCGATGACATGTTGTTCCAGGATATATTTCTTGCTTTGAGTAGGGCTTCCATGGTTTTTGCTCCGCAATGGCCCAGTTGATGTACCAAGTGCATTTCTTCCAGTTTATCTATCGGTTCCGATGTGTGTTCACTGATTTCTTGAAGTGCGGTACTGTTGAATTGATCCTCGTTATTTATGCGCCGCAAATATCGTTTCTCCTGGTTATGAGGTGTTGTTGTCGTTTTCATTGGGACCGGGAGTCGACTGAGTGTGTCTGCTACGACATTGACTGCTCCCCTGATGTAATCAATATGGTGGTCGTATTCGTTGATTTTTGCAATTTGATTCAGCAACGTTTTTGAAAGCTTCTTTTTAGATTGTAAGTAAGAGAGAGGTTCATGGTCGGAGTGTAAGATGAATTTTTGGCCAGCTAGGTAGTGATGAAATTTGTCCAAAGCAAACAAGATGGCGCTAAATTCCTTTCTCGTGGCTTCATAGTTGCGTTCGGCTTTTTTGAAAGTTCGAGAGGCAAAGCTGATGTAATGTGGCTTGCCGTCTATGACTTGATAGAGGGCCGCTCCCATACCGACATCTGAGGCATCACAGTCCACATGATAAGGGTGTCCGGTACGCGGATAAGTCAGGGAGAACATTTGGAGTAGTTTGAGTTTGAGGCGTTCTAGTATTTTGGTCTCCTCGGGTCCCCAAGAGAAAGGCGCGTTGCGTAATTTATCCAATGGTGCACAGAGATCGGCTAGGCCGGGCACAAATTTTCTGAAGTAATTCGCAAAACCTAGGAGACTCTGTACCTCTTTTGTGTTCGTCGGTGTTCTCATTCGTGAGATGGCGAGTAACTTTTGTTCGCTTGCGTATATGCCGTCTGAGTCAATGGTGAATCCAAGGACGTCAATTTTCTTCAGAGCTAAGCGGCACTTTCTCAGATTGATTCTTAAGTTGTGTCTGTTCAGCCTTTTAAGCACTTCTAGAACATGTGTTTCATGTTCTATTGTATTTTGGCTATGAATGATGATGTCATCGACATACACAAGGACGTTCGGCATGTCCTGAAACAAGTTGCTAAGAAAACGTTGGAAATGAGCAGTAAGGTGCTTTAACCCGAAAGGTGCTCGTTTGAATTGATACTGAGTTGATTTCCAAATAAAGGCTGTTTTGGAGCGATCTTCTTCTTTCAGTGGTAGTTGTAGAAAGCCTTCGGTTAAGTCAATGCACGAAAAGATGGTGCTGCCTCCAAGATTGTCAAAGATAGTGTTAATATCGGGGATTGGGTGATCTGGAGCATTGATGTGCTTATTCAGGATCCTTGGATCTATGCATACTCTTAGCTTCTTGACGTTATTGTTAGCGCCATCTTGTTTGCTTTTTAAGCATAGCCTTTTCTGCTTTGCTTGACGGTTGGGTGGATTGTTCAAGATAGTGAAGCTCACTAAGGAGTCCGGCTTTTTCCCTTAGACTACTCACAAGGGCGGCTCTCAGTTCAGGGAGTGTCTGCTCTGCTCCCATGTCACGTAGTGGAGGCGAAGCCTCCAACGATGGATGTGAATTGGCACTCATCGCAAAAAATGTTGGTATTACAACTGAAAGCGATGGCAATCAATTATTTAATCATTATTATATATTTGTTCTTGTAATCCCAACAGAATGAACATGTTTTGACCAAAAGTGTGCGCGAGGCCATTTGCAAGATGATCACAAAAAATCCAACGACATTCACCAAATTCATCTTTACCCTACACGGCCATGTCGATGATTTCCATTTTGTTCGCAAAAAGTGGCTCAAGCTGATTGACTATTCCTTGCCGGAATGGTATGAGCCTTTTGGCAGGGAATTACATTTGGCCATATTTTACCCAAACGACAAGGAGACAATTCGCGACATTACGCATTTATTTTTAAAGGCCCCGAAACATTTAGCCATTGAAGGGTTGCTCAAGAGCGAAATCTTGACGCCTGAATTGTTGGAAAAGTTCCCACAAGACCGCGTAATTGACTTTTTGCGAGAAGGTGCCCTTCAAAATCTAATCTTTAACGGCACTTTGATTATGATAATCATTATCGCCGCAAAAAAGTGCGGTTATCCGACGAAAATGGCAAGATACCGGACTGGCTGGTCGTTAAGGATACGGACGATGCTGGCATGGTCTCCTTCAAAGGATTGATTTGCCGTCAAGTGCATTTGAGGCCAATGACCGTGGCTCTATGGGAAAACCTTTTACCCGAAAATGTCCGCAAGGACCTGAAGACCTTTCTCTGGCGCGAAATTGTTTGCCGTAATGACGCGAGCAGCAAAGGCATACCGGACATTTATACGGCGAAGAGCATTGAAGAATCGTGTGTCTACAATTACTATTTAGAGTTGCCATTACCGCGCGATGCGATTATCACCGGCAGCGGCCCCGGAAACAACGACGAAATGTTTGATGCATTCATGTTTACCCCACAAACTTACAAGTCAAGTGATTGGAAAAAATTATGGCATACGATTCCGGATCACTTGTGGTTCGATCCACCAGAGCGACAAATGGGATCGAGCCAAAAATGGGCCATCGACGTTTCAACATCGAAATCAACATCATCCTGGTCATCAACAAAAACTCCAACGGATCAGCGTAAAGAACTGGTACTGCCTGCATACGATTGTATGCTCCAATATCCAGTGCAAAAGTATTCAGCGAAGATGAACATAATTCTGGACCGCGTGGAGCGTCTGTTGAGCGAGAAAATCCGTTCCGGCTCGTAAATTACCGTACAATGTGCCTTTACGGATTTGCATTCTAACTATAGCACTAAATACGCATTCAACAAACCTCCTGCATTAAAAAAAGTTTATTCATGTTTCAAGGGCCAAAAGGCGATCATGCATTACAGTGTGAAAAGGCTAAACAAGGCACTCTTGAGTGATGAAGTAGAGTTGGCGCGCCGAATCGCAGCGACCAATCTAACCTACTTTCGAACCGTCCACCCTATATTGTTTCCAAACGACGACGTGACTGATATGCAGGTGAGGATTATGAAAAGGCTGGCGAAAAACCAGAGAACCTTTTATTCTGCGTCCATAAAATGCCACCTGAGTCCCTCCATCATTCAGTGGTACACGAGCGCCTTGCTCATGTCGGAATATGACGAGGAGATGGATCGGGCCATGGCAGAGGCCGTCGACTGCGTCACAATAAAGGAGATCTGGACGGAGACACAAATCTTTGAGTTCAACTGGGATTTAAAGTTTCACTTTCACCGCGCCATCTTTGGGCATGTCTTGATCGCAAGTGAAGAGGTGGCTTGGGAGGGTAAGGGCGACTTTTTGAGAAAAGTGGCCGATGCGGCTCCCGAGGAGATGCCTATTATCATGGCCAAGGCTTTGATAGGTAGAGCGATGCGAAATTGGTCCATCGGAAATCTTTTAAATCTAGTCGGCGCTGCTCTGTTCGGGAAAACTCCACATTCTAATTGTGGTGACACTTTTGTTGATTTAATTGTTGAATTGTTGTGCGGCAGTAGTGCCCGACCTTTTGAGGAATATCTCGCCATGGACCCATTGCAGATACCAGTTTACATTCACCACGTCGTCGGATTAATTGGTGTGAGGTGTTTGGAGAGGAATGAAGATTTTTCGACCGAGAGTGTGCGCGATGCAGTAAGCAAAATGATCGCCAAAGATGAAAAGACGTTTACAAAATTCATCTTTACGCTGTACGGGCCCATTGAAGATTATCAATTTGTTCGCAAATATTACCTGGACTTGATCGACTATTCAATGCCTGAATGGAACGAACCATTCGGCCGGGAACTACATTTGGCCATCTTTTACCCGAACGACAAGGAAACGACCGGCGACATTGCACACTTATTCTTGAAGGCCCCAAAACATTTGGCTGTCGATGCTTTGCGGAAGAGCAACATTTTGACACTTGACTTGGTGGAAAGCTTCCCGCAAGACCGCATTCTCGGCTTTTTGAATGAAGGCGCCTTGCACAATCTGATCTTTGAAGGTTCACACCATGCCGTCATATATAAGAATCGCTGCAAGCAAGTCCGCATAGAGGGTAGAGATGAATTACCGGACTGGCTGATTGTTAAGGACACGGACGACGCGCGCATGACATCCATCAAAGGATTGATTCGTCGCCAAGTGCACGCGAAGAAAATGACCTTTGCTCTCTGGGAAGACCTCGTCCCCGAAAATGTCCGCAAAGACCTGAAAAAATTTATCGGGCGCGAAATTATAGAAAGAAATTACGCATACATATTACACAAACCGGACCTTTATACGGCGACAAGTATTGAAGAGTCTTTAGTCTACAAGTACTATTTGGAACTGCAAACAACAAACGGGAGCAAGGGGGATAAACGCGAATCCGTAATCACAACCAACTCTGACAACAACAACAACTTGTTTGACGCCTTCATGTTTACCCCAAGCTTTCCCTCTTACGATTCTATTTGGGAGGAGACACTGTGGCCTGCCATCCCGGACCACTTGTGGTTCGATCCAGCGGAACGAGAATCGAAAAGTTGGACTCGCGAACATGAACATGAACATAGATGGACCATGTACGTATCAAAATACAAAATGTGCGCATCACGGATACTTCCAAGGCTGGTGTCGTCTGCATACTATTGTGTGCTCAAATATCCAAACCAAAAATATTCGGTGAGGATGCACATGATCTTGGACAAAGTAGACAGGCTGTTGAGGGAGAAGAGCAGCCCCGGCTGGTGAATTAATTGATGAGTCAAGGAAAATTTATGGGTATAATTGAGAATTCAAACAAGACCAGGGTGTCAGGCAATTAAACGACAATTAATTTGCATTTCACTATATGCTCGTATTTCTCATTTTCGTGCATTGTTGCCTTTTGGCAGTTTGCCTAAATGCATCAGGGATGGGACCCGGTATGATATTGAGGCCTATGGAAGATGTCCAGATATACTTGCTGCATGACGGCGATTCAAACAAAGCACCTGTAGAGTTTTTCTGTCCTAGTTTGAAACTGAAATTGTGGAGTAATGTGGATGAAGTCATTAAGGTATTCAAGGACTCGCGGTGTGCCCACTTGTTACCTGGACTGGGGGAAATTCCTCCTACTCGAATCGAGTTTTGGGAGCACCGGAATCTCGAATTCAAGTCGGAGCCAATCAACAGCATTGTAAGGCTGTTTCACACTTTGAACGACCAAATTGGCATTGTTGATTTTGAGCCACATCTACGTTACCGCTGTCGTAAGACGGATAGCCTTTATTGTTTCAAGGTGCCTTTTAAAGGTGAATCCTTATTACTGAACTTGCCAGATGAATTAATCGAACACATCCTCAAACTAACAGTCCGTGTGTATACGGTCGAAGTTGCACTGTTAAATTGCGTCTGCCGAGCATTTCGAAACAAGTTCATTTATTACAACGTACTCACCGACGTTAATCATCAATCCATCGATTCTTTGGCAATTTACCATCCAGTGCTAGTGACTGGCGTTGACATGACGGACATAGATTTAAATTGGTTGCGAGAAAGATGGCTTCCATTCCTCTTCAAACGCTTGTTCTTGGGGGAGAATCCCAGATTTGCGACTTTTACTCGATTGCAATCCGAAGTCGTCTTTACCCGATTTTTAAAGGAGACTTGCAAACGTATGAATTTGGAGACAGATTTTGAATTGAAGCTAAAATATGTAGCCGAGCCATTGTTCGAAACGTGCTACTATTCGGACGAGGCTCGTGAGCTCGTCCAGTTGATGAAGCCAGCGATCGTTGGGGATGGTGACTATTCCTACCTTTACGACGTTTACTTCGAAGATCGTATCAACAAAAAACCTCTCTATGTCGAGTTCAATAGCTGTCGATTGCTCTGAGTCGAATGGTGGACCGTCGTAAAAAACTCTAATAAACGGTCTGCTGGACTGTCTTGAAAAACACTCTGGTCCTCAACATGGTCGAGCAATGACAAGAAGCTTGTCCTTGATCCAGATTTTGGGAGTCAGGAAAAGGAAATGCTGATCAGAGATCCACGGTCGTTTACCGCCTTTTTGTTCGCCACACAAGGTCGCGGATATGCGCCTGGTGTTAAAGGATGGTTATTGGTGGTTACCCTGGTCGGGCCCACGGAAGAGTTTTATTGAGCTAGACCGGGGTTGGTACTTGGGGTAGATCCGGATGAGACACCCATGTGCGTTAACACCTGGTCTCCATCAAAGGATTGATTTGTCGTAAAGTGCACTTACGGCCAATGACCGTGGCTATTAATGAAAACCTATTACTCGAAAATGTCCGCATGGATATGAAAACCTTTCTATGGAGAAAAGTTGTTTCCCATAATGACGCGAGCAGCAAAGGCAAACCAGACATTTACACACTTGGACGGAGTATGTAGACAGGCTGCTCAGCGTGAAGAACAGCCCCGGCTCGTGAATTAATTTGCATTCGACGATATGCTCGTGCGATTTCCCATTATACTGCAATGTTGCCTTTTGGCAGTCTGCATTTTCGCCTCCTCGGCGCCATATCTGGAATTTATGGCGGGTGAATACGTCGATTTCCGGATATCCTTGCTGCATGATGGCGATGCGGACACGACCAACGCACCGGTACCCTTTCTATGCCACAGTTTAAAGGAGACATTGTGGAGCAACGTGGACAAGGTCATCACCGTTTTTGACGATCAACCGTGTGTCCACTTGTTGCCTGGACTGGAAAAAATTCCTCCCACTCGAGTCAAGATTGACCGAGGGCCGTGTGTCATTTACGTGTCAGAGCCAATCGACTGTATTGTAAGACTGTTTTACACGGTGCAAGACCAAATAGGGATGCTCGATGGCGAGCGGTTCTTGAGATGCCACCGCGCAAGGAATGATGAAAAATATTTGATAGGGGAGCCTTTCAAAGGTGAATCCCCCTTACTGAACCTACCCGATGAATTAATCGAACACATCCTCAAACTAACAGTTCGTGTACATTCGGTCGAAGTTGCCCTCTTAAATTGCGTTTGCCGAGCATTTCGAAACAAGTCCATTTATTACAAGCTGCTCACCGACATTGATCATCAATGCATCGATTCTTTGAGGATTTACCATCCGGTGCTGGTGTCTGGCTTTGAAGATGCAGGTAGTAATTCGTATTGGTTGCGAGAAACGTGGCTTCCATTCCTCTATAAACGCATCTTCTTGGGAGAGCATCCCAGATTTGCGACTTTTACTCGCTTGCAATCGGACGCCGTCTTTACCCGACTTTTAAATGAGACTTGCAAACGTATGAATTTGGAGACGATTTTTGCCTTGAAGCTAAAGAAAGTAGCCGAGCCATTGCTCAACAAGTGCGTCTATTCGGACGAGGCTCGTGAGCTCGTCCAGTTGATGAAGCCAGTGATTTTGGGGATGGTGACTACTCCCATCTTTATGACGGTTACTTTGAAGATCGTGTCAAGCGAAAACCTCCCTTTAGAGAGTCTATCTGTCGCTTGCTCTGTGTCTGAGTTGAATGCTAATTTATCCCGGGTTATGCTAATATATCGGGATTGTCTTGAAAACTATGTACGATATACGGTCTACTGCATCGTCTTGAAAAACTCTTTTGTGCGTAACAACAATTCACCAAACGTCTTGTTCACCCGTAAACAAGGGGCCATCCACTTTGGCAGACTGTTTACACAGTCTGCATATCTGGAATCGATCAAGACAATGTTGGCGTAATCGTGAGCATGCCGCAAGCATCTACCCATCGTCTGATTGACTTTGCGCATGGCCGCATTGTGCAAGGACGCACCGGTTGAATGCCGTAATTTGGTTTTCAAGTCGTGCTTGTTCAAATAGGGCACCCCCACGATCACCAGGGTGCGGCACAGGTCGTCGTTCAAATTGACGCCTTCCGACAAGCGGCCTCCTATTACGGCTAATAAAAGACCGTTGGCACACTTTGAATACGCGCGTAGCAAGTCTTCGATGGGCTTGTTCCTCTCCTCCACAAACATTTGCTTCCCCTCATTAAATTTGAATCCGATGCGGTGCCAAGACTCTAAAGCCGCCTCCAACAAGGAAAAGGACGCGAAAAAGACGCACATTCCCCGGGGCGTGATCCTCATTAAATTGTTCACGGCCATTGCCACTTCTCGCCACGTGCTGTCATCGTGTCTATTTGCCATCCGCAAGTCAATCTCGCGCCCACACGGCCCGTGCGTCAATATGTTGACAATGAAACGGTCATTGGAGATGACGTGGGGAAAAGAGTGAAAAGCGACCGACATGGACGGAAAGAGCGCATCGATCAAGTCTGATTCGGGTGTCATGGTGCCACCGGCTAGAATGACCGCCTTTGCCTTTTCCACAATCGGCATTAGACGAATGCTCGGATTCAAGTTGATGTATTCCAATTCGGAAACGTCGTCCTTGTCTGCGCCGCCGTCACGCACCAACACTGTTCCGTTGGCAGACTGCTCGGAAAGTTTATCCAAAAACTTGCAGATCCGCAACAAGAGATACTTGTCTTCTATTTTTAGTTTGAACGACAATTTTGATTCTCGCACAAACCGGACCAAGCGAGACAGGTTGATGGTGTCAATGTTAGTGGATTGCATAAAAGGAAGGACGTTTACGTTCACATCAACATCACAAGGCGGATTCAGCATGAATCGGAGAATGTTACCCAAAGTGAACAGTAGTTGCTGGCACATGGCCAAGGAATGACCGGATAGGCGCTTCCCATACTTTTCCGTGTATGCGTTCAAAGCATCCACCGTTAATTGCAAGTCTTTTGCTAATACAGTAGCACTCTGCTCCTCGTTGATCCAATCTACTAGATTGTGTGCTTCGTCCAGGATTACGATTGTGTTTGCGTCTATTTCGATTGTCGATGCAGACGAGTCTACCGGATTAGCCTCTCCAAAACCAAAAAGTAGGGAATAGGGGAGTACAGTCAATGTGGCTGGCACGTGTTTAAGGGTGTAATAGGGACATGCCCGGTGTGTCCTTCCCATCTCCACAGCATCTTCAATATCGATAATCAGTTTTGACTGGAACTCACCGGACAATGCCTCGACATTCCCAACCGACTTTTCCTTTGCAAAATATGGGCACTGATTCTCCTCTTCGTTTGATTGTAAAAGATCTACGCAGGCCTCGCCTGGGTCATCAGATTTTTTAACATTTTCATTTATGCACAATTGACTCCTCCCACCCAATGCCTTTGCCTTTAAACCAAAAGTATAATTTTGGTCAAAGCGGCGCCATTCCCGAATCACCTGGGCGATTTGGGTGTGGGTCCGACTGGCGTAGACAATCTTCCATTTGGAATTTGGGTTTGCATTTTTAGCATCCAGCAAAACGTCAAAAACCGTCTTTGCCTCTTTACTGGTTTCGAAAATGTCAATTGATAAGAGTTTGTCCACGGCCGTCTTTTTCTTGGCCGGCTTTACCGGATTTGCATTGGCATTTGCCTGCCGCCTAAACTTGCGCATCCATTCGGGCTCCGTTTCATAATTATCAGAAATACTACTATCATCGGCATAAAGTAAATAGTGGAGACAGGCGCTCAAGAGCATCAAGGTTTTGCCGGTCCCAGTCGGGCTCTCAATCACACTCACCCCTCCCTGTTCGATGCAGTCTAAAAGGCATTCCATGACACGTAGCTGTTGCTCATGCACCTTTGGGTGGGGGAAGAGAGAGGACAAGTGATTATCAGAAATCATATTTTAATTGTTAGTTAATTAATTTACTTTACCGCTTATTTACAGACATGCATTGATGGTTAACTACTTGGATCGAGTTTCAGGCTTCACTGCTGTTGCTGCTGATGAGTTGGCTGGACTTGGCCGTTCACATTGGTGCCCTGGTTGGTCGTTGTGTTGTTGTTGGTGTTGGCGTTAGTGCCGGTGTTGCTGCCGGTGTTGTTGGTGTTGGTGTTAGTGTTGGCGGCGTCCGTTCCCGCATTCACCTCGACTTTCTTCTCCTCCTCAGCCGGTTTCACGACATTTTCCTTCTTGGTGAAAATGCGTGCCTTCCATTCACCCAGTTTTTCTCCTGCTTGCTTTTGGGCAACCTTGAATCGGCCCAGATCGCCCTCCGGAGTGCGAGTAGCGATGAAGACGGACGGGACAGTGATCAGGGCGATCAAGAAGATGACAAAGATGGAGAGTGAGACCTTTCCGCAAGTGTTCATGATTGATTCGTTGTTGTTTAGTTGTTTTCAAGTGTGATGAGTAGGCTTGACTGTAGTGTGGGTGCCCACCAAACACTCTAAAAACCGTCTTTTATGCCCGATCCGTGAATTTTCATTGGTCTGTTAAATTTTGGACCAATCAAAATTCACCGTTAAAATAGTTGGTTAAACTCGTCCAATAACCATCCAATAACCATTTAAAAATCATTATGGACATTTTGGTGCCAACTGGACTCGCCGCTCTGGCAACACTGACTTTTGGATATCAGCTGGGAGCCCCGGATGCCGCATTGCCATTCTTGCGAGCTTGCACGAGTGCCCGTGCCACCAACCCATTTGAATTGACGTCGTGCTTCCAGGTGGACCCGGACTCGATAGAGTGGGGCGTGGCGGTGGGTGTGGTGTGTTTGGGGGCCTTGGCGGGGAGCCTGCTGTTTGGCCCAGTGGCAGACCGCTTTGGCCGAAAGATGGCAATTTTGCTGGTGAATGTGCCGTTTGTGATTGGCTTGTTGGCGAGTGCAATGGCCGTTAATCTGTTCATGTTTACCATTGGCAGAGCCATTATTGGGGTGGGAATAGGCGGGTGTTGTGTGGCCGTCCCGCTGTATCTGTCCGAGTTGGCCAGTTTAGAGAATCGCGCCTTGATCGGCTCCTTTCACCAATTGGCCATTGTTATTGGCTACGTCATCGTTCAGCTGGTCGGGTTTGGGGGAAGGGTGCCGTGGAGGGCGGTTTATTGGATCAACTTTTTGATTTGCCTAGTGCAGTTGGTTTTGTTTTACTCGATCGCTCCCGAGTCTCCCAAATTCAAATACTCGACGAATAATACCCAGGCGATGGACTTGGATCAGCCTAATCAGAGGCTGTCATTCAACGAATTGATCGCAAACCCCCTGGCTAGAAAATCGCTGATTTGCGCTTGTTCACTGCATCTCTGCCAACAGCTGTCCGGGGTGAATGCAGTGTTCATGTATGCCGGGGCCATGTTTCCCGACAATCCATTCATGCCATTAGCAATTTCCGGATTGAATTTGGTGATGACTGTGGTGTCCATTCTGCTAGTCGACAGGGATGGATTGGGCAGGAGGGGTTTGGTGATTGGTAGTGCGTGGGGATGCTTGATCGGACTGGTGTTGGCCGGCTTTTACCCGTCCATGGGGATCTTGCTTTTTATCGTCAGCTTTGCGGTGGGAATGGGCCCGGTCCCATGGCTGATGATCGGGGAGCTTTTCCCTTCAGAATCGGTGGCGGTTGCCGTCTCACTTGCCGTCTCTGTCAACTGGCTGTCCAACTTTATTGTGACTTCTGGATTTCCCGTCTTGTCATCATATTTGGGAGGGTACAAGTATGTTCCATTTATATTCTTCCTGGCAATGTTCCTTGTCTATGCGACGTGGAATGTACCGGAGACCAAAGGGCGCCAAGCCGACTATATTTAGTGTGTACTAATTGCAGTATGTTAATAATACAATTTGTTAAATGTTTTATACAAAATCAATACAGGCAAATCACTGCATGCTTGAGAATTTCTTGATCATGTCCATGACAGCCCCTACGGTACCCCCAATGAGCACAACGACCCCGAAACAAATGTTAAAGTAGGCCAGCACTCGTTCATACCCGTGCACCTTGTTGAAAGTGTCACCTGATGATACGGGCTTGCTCGACATTTCCGTCCAACGAAACCCCCCACCGACCAGCTTCAAGAAATAATATGGAGGGAGGATGAACACCAACAAGGAGCCACAGGCCGACGAAAAGACCTCCAGGATCGGCATCACATAGGCCCTCAAAGTCACCGCAATCAGACACGGCCCAAACACGAAAAACAAGGTCCAGGCGTAGTGACGAACGCGCGGGTTTCTACTCACCCAACTGTTTGGATTGACAAACTCTAATAACAATTGATCGCTGGCTGTACGGGTCGGATCACATTGTAAAGGGTAAGAAGCTATTAACACTAAAGACATGGCCAAACGACCTAGTGCGTATGCAATCCCCGGTTTTGCAGGGGCCGACAAAATGTCCGGGGTCACCGAATTGCCGAAATGCAAATATCCGGCCACACCCATCCCCACATACACCGCCGTCACAATCCCCGACGACGACCATATCAATGCAGCCCGCCGGGGCCACGAGCGATTTTTCAATGCAGGAACCAAGGACACCAAAGTAAAATGGTTCACATACGCAAACACCATGTTTGAAAAGGTGTTTAAAAAGTCTGATTTCAAACGGAAAAGGGTAATGCTTTCCGAACCTGCTGTCCTTCCCCTCCCCAAATCAACTAAAAAATCAACGACTGTCAGCGTGAAAATGTAAAACACGCAAATCATGCCGGCAATACTGGCATTGGCAATCTTGCGCATGTCGTGCATGCAGCTCAATGGAAAAATGAACACTGCACACAACACGCAGCTCAAGAATCCCGGCGATGTGAAAAACCCGCCGCCGGTATTATTACTTCTATTTTTGACGACGATACTCAAAAATCCGGCCATGTATTGCCCGACAAAGGACGCATACGCTATCAGCCCGCCAAACTGAAAGAGGACCAGGGCCAGGGCGACCCCGCTGGCATGGCGACCCCCGGCGACGCGGTGTGCCATTTTGAAAAAGTCGGAGACGTTGTGCTTGTGTGAAGTGCGCGCTAGGAAATGGAGGGAAAGGGAACAGGTAACGGCTCCCAACACCAACATTAAAACACCACCCACCAGTCCCATCCGCTTCATGTTGCCTGGCAGGAACAATGCCCCCAACCCAATAGCCGACTTTGTCAGGTTAAAGACGGCTCTCATCAACGAAGTGTTGCCTTGATGTTGCTGATCACATAATTGTTTGCCAGATTCCACTTGGTCATTATGGTTCCCTTCTTCTCCCTTGCTCACTAGCACAATACTGTCGATAAACACTGGCTCGTGCTGGTCATTTGGGAGTAACATTTTCCTTTTCTGAATGACTGATGTGGTCACAACAAACAAACAGCGGTTGGGCTTTGAAGATTGGAAGAAGAGTTTATTTGATCCAAATGATTAATAATTACTTTGATAAATTATTAGGGGAAAAAGACTCAAGGAGGCGTTACTTGCCGATCAAACCCATGTAGCTCGAATAGGTGCCGGTCACCAAGGCGATCAAACCGAAAACAAGCAACGCGTACGCACTGATCCGCTCATACCCGTGCACCACCATCTTCCCCTGCAGGGACAAGAAGAAGATGGGCGGGGCGATGAAGACGAGGATGGAGCCACACATGGCCGAGATCAGCGACAAGATGCCATCGCAGTCATTGCCGAATTTAAGGACCACTAATAGGGGAACAAAAGTGAGGCCAAAAGTCAATCCATAGTGGCGGGCGGGCGAGTCTTCAATTGGCAGAAAGGCGGCCAGAGTCGATCTCGCCGGATCAAGCAACAACGGGAACGACAGCATGACTACGCACCCGACGACTGCGCGGGCAATGGCAAACATGACATTGTTTTCCACACTAAGAAGTGAGCCGACCTTTGGATTCTCCTTGAACATTAAATAGCCGCACACTGCACACGGCAGGTAGACCAAGAGGGAGGCCAAAGTGGAGGCCACGTTCAGGCAAGCACGACGAGCAGCCGTCGGCCTCTGCAGCACCGGCATCAGGGAGACCACCGTAAAGTGGTTCACAAAGGCGAAAATGATGCCACCAAAGGCGCCCCACGCCGCCGGACCAATGTCGTTCGGGTAGGCAAAGGCCTGCGCTAATGATAGTTTTGGTTCCCCAGTGGTGAAGTAGTAATACACGACCAGCAACATCACTCCGATCATACTGACCATCCCCGCAACACTGGCCACCGACAAGGCAGACAGATCCCTCAAACAGGCCAGCGGGAACATGCACAGCAAGGCCGGCACCGCATAGGTTAATGACGCAAACCCAGAATAGTCAACGTTCAAGTAATCCAAAGTCTCCTGCAAATACTTGCCGGCAAAGAAGCAATAGTAGATCAAGGCGGCGAGCAAGAATAAAAGCAAGGCGACGGAAGTGGAAAGTTCTCCAAACCGTCCCAGGGCCTGCTTCCCGATCACGAAATAGTCTCCCGTCCCACAGTTGTGCGCCAGCCGGGACAGTAAATGGAGCGACAGGGTGCTCATTGTCGCAGCAAGGAGCAAGACTGCCAGGCCCAAGCCAAACCCTAAGCGATAAAGGCGGGCGTGCAGGTACAGGGTGCCCACCCCCACCGCGCTCTTGGTCAAGTTGAAAATGGCCGACGTCAAGGACACATTCCTCACATTCATGGTTTTTTTCAGTTCTCCGGGAGACTCGACCGTCTCTTGTTCGTCTCGTGTCATTTTTCTCTTATCGGTTGTACAAAAGGTTCCGTTCCAGTAAGTCGAGGAAAAAAGGATGCTTCCGACCGGGGTGGGGAGACCCTTTTGAACCAATCAGCGATGAATAATCGACGATTAATAATCTGAAAGCGTCTTATTGGCTGTGTCGTCGAGCTTTAATATAAACAAATCCCGTTTATTACCGTGTGTAGTGTGATATGCATGTACCTGTACATATACTAAGTAATATCGAGACTACTGTGCAGGGTATACTTACGTATGTAGTATAACAAGAATATAATCACTTTATTCATTGAAACAGGATTGCAGTTTGGGAACTAGTTCCCGAATGTCTTCTTGATTATCACCCTCAGTGCATGTACCAAACACATCCTCAATCGCACTAGACAATCTCAACAAGACCTTGTCCTCCCTCCAGTCCTTGGTGTAAATGTCGAATTCGGGAATGTGCAGGTGGTTTGGACGGTCCTGCTCGTCCACCTTTTCCCTCGAATCATCAATCATTATAGTGTTCATGGGAGAGTACATCATATTGGGGAAGGCCTGGTAAACTTTACACAATGGCTTGCGCCACAGCGGCTTTACATAATTTCCAGATGCATTTGGTTTACCCTGACCGGGCACAGTCACGCACTCTTCCTGGCACCACACAAACGCCAAATCGCCACATGTACTAAGCAAATTACTAGCCACTGCATCGGCATTCTTGCGCGTCATCGACGTCCACACGGCCACCCGTCCATACTTGCGCAAGGTGTTTAAAAAGGTGTTCAAGTGGGGGCGGACAATGATTGGGTTTCCATTTATTGAAGTGTCGTAATGATTATGATTATTATTATTATTATTGCTGTTCATACTGTCAGTAATAATACCACCACAATAACCATCAGCACCAAGATACTGGAGCATGTTTTGTCGAAAGGCTTGCTTTTCGGTCGACTTTATCAAACGCTCCAACACGGTCCCATTAAGGTCCAAAATGAACAGCATCTCTTTAACCGGGGGTCCTGGTAAAAAAGTATTTTCTAATTCGCATTTTAACGGCCTCAAAAGAGTCCAAAGCCGGCCTAATGACGCAGCTGAAATCTCCATGCCCATTGGCGTAATAATCAATGACATATCTCCTGAAGACAGTTTGGTCATCACTTTTACCTCGATCATCACAAGCAATGATCCAGTCGTGTCGATCGTATGGGCGCACCCCGTATCGCCAAAAATACAACCACGCCAGCGGGCTCCATTCATTGGGACGACCCCGGAAACGTGCCAAGAAAATCTGTTTCGAATCGTGTTCCCAAGTGTCCTTAATCTCCCGCCACACTTGCTCGTTCAGTTCATTGTGGATGGCGAGCATGGCGGGAATGTCCGCATCGGGAACCGGTTTGCCCTTTCTCACTAAAGCGGTGAAGAATTGGGCTTCAGAGGGGAACACCCATTGGGTATTGTTTGCGTCTTTGGGGATGGTGGACACTTGGCGCGTCTTTGACAAGGACGGGTGTGAGTGTGGGTTTGAGGTGTCGAGGTTGTCGGGAATATTGTTTAATGGATTAATCATTTATTAATTATTAATTAATTACCTCTTATGATTTCTACTCGCATTGTCGCGTCTAATTACTCGAGCCCCACCTCTAGTTTTTCTTCTTTGGGCTTCGGTTCAAGTCCAAGGAGGGGCGGAGGGCATGCTCGGCCGATGATCGACTCTTTTCCGATGATGAGCGAGTACGTTGATTTTCCTTGCCCGCATGATGACCGGGCACGACCAGAGTCGTCTTTTCATTGTCGTAATCCTTATCATCGTCGGATTCGTCGGATTCGCGCTCGAAACGCGACTCTTTGGCTTCAATTTTCGCTTGTTTCGCCTTTTCCTTCAAGGCCTTCTTTGCCAGACTGGCCTTTCCTGCCGGGGTCACCTTGATGGTCTGCATCAACAACAAGTCGTCGCCGTGGTGCACGTCGACCATGCCAATGTTGAAGATGACGTCGACGTGGTTGAAAAAGTCGGGGCGCTTGTGATTGTGCACGTCCGCCTTTTCGATGATGACCGAATTCGGGATCGCACTTAAAGCTTCGTACTGCCGGACAAAGCCTTGGACGCGGTTCTTGGTGTTTGGGTTTTCAGAGTCCAAGGACAGGTGGACGACCAGGTGGTACCCGTCCGGAATCAGGTCAGAGTTGCAGTCGACAATGAAGGAATCCTTTTCCTCCTTGACCGTGCAGGGTGAAGGCTTCAAGACGATTCTCTTTGACTTGACTTCGCGAAAGGCCTGCTTTTTAGTGCTCCAATAGAGGACTTGCTCCTGGCCACGCAACTCGGTGCCGTTTTCCTCAACGACAACCGGCGTCAGCGAAACCATGATGCCCGTTTTCATGAATCCGGAAAGGTTGACATAGACGGAAGGGCTTTTAGCGCTGGATGCTACTATATACTTGCAGTCCCTGGTCTTCTTCTCCATCGAGCACACCTGCACCTGAAAGCGGTCATTGTCGTTCAAAACGGGCGCTTGGAGGTCAAAGAAGAGCGAGCAGTCGGAAGCTGGAAGGCAAACAACGTCAAGCTGGCAGACCGGCTCTTCCACTCGCACCTTTTTCTTTTCAGTCTTCTTTGCCTTTTTCGACGAAGACGCGGAAGAGGGAAGAGAGGGGTGCGAATGAGAGAGAAAGCTCGGCGTTGCAGACAACTTGGTGCGCGCCGTGTTGTTGTTGTTGAGAAAACCGGCGTGCGAAGACGAAAAGATGGACGAAGTCGTGTTCGAGTGGAGCAGCTGGTGGGGCTTGCTCGACGAAGCCGAGGATGGAATGGCAGTGTTGCTCAACCCTTCATACGACTCTTCAGCCTCTTCCAACTCATGCAACTTTTCAAAATTATTGTTCAGGTCGGACGCGCGACAAACCACGCCCAACGAAAAAACGACGGCGACAAAAAGGAGACGCTTTGCGACAGTTTTCATCATTACGAATGACCAGGGTGTACCCCGGCTATTAATTTATCAACTCTTGGCCAGGGTATCTTGGAATTCTCATTCAATATGCCGAATACTGGTGATGCGGATGATGATAATATACAAGATGAGCAACAACTGTACGAGTATGAACTGGTGCATGCAAAACTGACCAGCATTGTAGAAATATTACCAGATATTACCAGTTGTATAAGAGTACCACCATAAACGTTAATAATGCGTAAAGAGACTGTGCTTGCGACAAAACAAATTACAAGGCATTGACGAACTACCAAGCCTCCCCGACTTGGTCCATTTGGACCTTTATGACAATGTCTTGACCAGAGTACCCGATTTGAAAAAATTTCCCAAACTTGAATACCTCGACTTGTCCTTTAATTGTATCGAGTGCTTGGAGGGGATTGAAGCGGCTCCTGGTCTCACCCACTTGTACATTTCCAACAATTATATTGTCGATGTGAAGCCATTACGGCGGTGTCAATCGTTGCAAGTCATTGAATTGGGACACAACAAACTGACGGTATTCTCTTTTGATTATATATTTATATATATTTATACTGTACAATAGACGATTGAAGAGTTTTATGCGTTTCCCGAGTTGAGGGAACTATGGCTTGGGTGTAATCAAATCACTCGATTACCTGAATTGCAGCTTGTGAATCTGCAAGTCTTTTGTGCATCTTCAAACAAGCTCTTGTCTTTGAAAGGATTGGAAAAGTGCGCGCGTTTGCAGGAATGCATCGTCGACGGAAACCAACTATCTGTTATTGAGCCCCTTTACGGATTAGAGCATCTACACGTTGTCGATGTGTCCCGTAATCCTTGTTTGGAATCATTAAAGCCGCTGTACGATAAACACATTGAAGACCTGTGGATGTCTAAAAATCCCAAGTTAGACGTCCTCAGAGAGCTAATGTCTTTTGATCACAAAACTGATTTGAAGACGCTAGCGGTGGATGGGTGCACGGCGCCCTCTCCACAGGCCTTGCTATCCATCCTCAAAGCCAAATTTGCGAATTTGAGGACGCTGAACGGCGATTTAATTTAGTTTGTATATTAATAACATGACACGAGAGGTTCAAAAAACGAGAAAGCCGAGTAGGCGATTCGTCTTTTTGAACAAAATGTCGAGTGCACCTTTGGTCTCCTCCAAATGTTTGTTGACGGGGAGAAATGTTTGCACTTGCGACAGTTTGATTCTTTTCCTGTCTCTTGTCATTTCTGTTGCATCATCATCATCATTATTACTACCATCAACTACCGTATCATCCACATCATTCACATGCTCAGTTATTAAACCAGTGTCAACAACTTGAGAACCAAAACTTACAGCCCGCTCCTTGATTTCCTCCAGAATAACCTGCATCTGGCTCCCGTCCGGTGCATCCGTCATTCTCTGCACTTGCCACTCAAACCACTCGCACGCGTCCTCGTACTCGCGCGCCGTTTTATAATCATGTTTGTTTAGGGAGTATCCGACAGCTAAACCCAATCTCCTCGCTTTCACCTCCTTTTCCACTCGCACGTCAAGGAAGGTGGGCAAAGTGTAAGCGGTTCGCCGACAAATCACCCCGCAGGTGGGACAGGGAGCCGAGCCGTGCGCAAACAACCTCTTCACACACCCATCGCACAGCCAATGGAAACATGGGCTGATCAAAAATTTGATGGCAGGGTTGAGAAAGGCGTCCGTGCGACACACCGGGCAAACGTCCATGAGTGTTTCTTGTGGTGAGATGGACGGTTCACAGGGGTCCGGGACAGTCTTGTATGTACTGTTCTGTATGTAGTGTATGTGTAAAGGGGCATTTATTAAAAAAATAAAAATAAACGTAAACGCAAACATGTCAAACTACAAGCTCGAGCTCTTGCTTCAATGTGTATGAAGGTTTCCCGTGGCCCCGTTGAGTGGCTATCTGGATCAACAAGGGATGACGGCAGGTGATCGGTAATCTGTCAATCTGAACGGTGGGCTCGCCCCACCTACCCTTCACCAAGACACTGTTGATTGGGCTGCATTCGAATAAAATTGCCAGTCTGGTCTGATTATCGGGAACCAAGTCTGACTCGCACGAAACCGTCAGACCCTTGCCAGTATTACCATTTGTACTCTTGACACTACAGGGGGCCTTGCGGAAAATGACCTTTTCTTTGCGAGTAAAGGTGCCTTGACCGGCATAGACGAGTTGAGTGAGTCGGCGATTAATATTGTTAGCATTATAATTGTCAACTAGCAGACTGGCTATCCTCAGCTCATCCCCCACAGCCAAATGTTGGTCAAAGGCGGGGCCAAAGCAAATGTGGCTCTTTACGTCGTTGATTTTCAACACCTTGATCCGATCGTTCTCCCCCTCATCGTTGGTACCCAGCAACAGCCGTTTCACCACCGTCCCGCTAATGTAAACATCAAAGGCGTGTCCGATGGGCAGTTTTGGGGGATGGCCGAGCTCGACGGAGATGCAATTTTTCACTTGATTGATCTTGATGCCCATTTCGAATTGTGCACTAGTAGTGTCTTGTCTCACAACAGCGGCGGTGTGGCGGAGGAATCGGTAAAAGGGTTCCTGCCGTTCATTAACCGGCACTCGCTCCATTGTCCACCCATCCAACCAGGTAGCGTAGACTAGAGTGCAAAGTGCAAGCACAAACAGAGTCGATCTCATTTACCAATTTCAGTTTATTATGCTTGGTTTCATTACTTTATCATTAGCTTTAAAGGAACCGTCTATGATCTATTTTTTGATTTTATATTTTAATCGGTCCCCACGTTATTACTTCTTTCAGAAGAGTCATCGCCATTTTTCGGCATTGACGGCATCGGCTTGTAGGGGGTCTTGGAGAGCTCCCACAAGGCGTCCCGTTTTGCCTTTCTCACCTCATCCGAATCTTCGGGGTGGATTTGGAGGTGGCGAGGGATCACCGGTTTGTGAATGTTGATGTGCTTGGGGGTGCCCAGGCCGCCGTCCAATCGCTCCCCAGTGTCCTTGTGGAACATGCCATACATCTTCTTTTCCTTAATTTCTTCTTTCTCTTGCAACCTTACGTTAGACATTCTGGAGGCACTGAAATCGATCAAGCCGTTGCTTGAACGCGGCAAAAGGGGATGGGGAAAGTGCCCATTATAATGAGGCAAAGGGCTGTCAAAGTTCAAGGTCTTTTTGACCGGCGATCCGGTCTGGCGTGACAATGGCATGGGGCCTGGAGGGGTGCCCGGTTGCGGCTGTAAACGCATCATAGGATGACCGGGAGGAGTGCCCGGTTGCGGCTGCAACTGCATCATAGGGTGACCGGGCGGTGTTCCGGGTTGCGGCTGTAAACGCAACATGGGATGACCGGGAGGGGTGCCTGGAGCGTTGTGCGACAAGGACATGTATCCTTTGGGAGTGCCGGGAGGAGACGTAGGGGTCGGCTGCAGGTGGGCAAACATGGGCTTGGTGGGGGTGCCACCGTTGCTTGGCAATCCATAAGATGGTGAGGCAGTGCTATGCTGACGCGGAGGGCTCGACTCGTACCGGTTCATCGTCGGAAAAGCGGGCGTAAGGAAAGGCTGGCTACCCTGGACCGGTCTCGGGCGCAGCGCACTCGCCATGTGGAGAGGAGTCCACTGGGAGGGGGAAGACGAGGATGAAGAGCTGTAGCTGTAAATAGGAGGACAGTTCTCGTCTTGCGAATCTTGCGAGGACGAATTACAAGCTCTAACGATGACGAACGGGGCGGTGAAAAGGAGGACGGAAAGGACTCTCATTTTGGTTCTTACCCTGGTGAGAAACCAGGGCCCTGGTTTATACCCTGGACCTGGTCACATGCCAAGCAGTTCATTGGTCAATCGAAATTGTCATTTAAAGTTTTACTAATAATCACTTCATCAGCACTAATCGCTTACCCTCCAATCCCTTTTCTTGTTCACGCTTCGCTGATTCCTCATCAAAACAGACGATCAGGTCATACTGGGGCGTCCCCATAATGTTCTCCTCCAACGGGTCCAGCATTGACTGAACAAAACGAAAAGTCTGGAAAGAAGTCATTTTTGAAAATTCACTGACTGTCTTTTCATAAAGAGCCCGGTTGGTGTGAGACTCGATGAAATGAATCCTGGTCCGGTCAATGACCAGATACGGAGAGTCTTCAACGGGCACAATTGCCGATTCACTCACTCTGGGGCGTTTATCGGCAGATCCATTGATTTCCGAAACGATTTTAAACGCTCTCTCCCTGACAATAGGGTCTTGGCAGGATAAAAGCACGGTCAAGCCATCCAATAATTTCCCAATGACAGCCTTGTGGTTGTCCAAGTGCGCCTCCTTTTTCGTAATCGCGTCAGAGTCGGATTTCAGGAAGCGCCAAATGGCACCCCGCAAGGTGTCGGAAATTTCGACACTTTCAAACGACACGCAAACAGTCACTAATCGGCGGGCCAAGTGGAATGGCTCGCTGATGGCACACGTCCGGTAAAAGACAAACGTCAAAAACTCGTCCAACCCATTCCCGCTCATGTCAACATCTACTACGTACCGGTCAATGATCCGCAAAAATAGCTCGGCCCAGCCCGGAGCCCCCGCATACCCTACCGACACCAAAATGCTCAACAAGTCGAGAATACGCGAGTGCGCATGCGTCGTCATATTGGGGAGCCCGCCGAAATGAGCGGGGGTGAAGATGCCACTCTGCAGCAAACGCGTAATAATCTTTGGATTGTCTCCGGCCATGTAATGCCCGATCGTCTGGGCCAAAATGGACCTCTTCTCCCCGTCCAAAGTGTCATCAAATTTGCGTTTCAGCTCATTAAGGACGTGGTCTGAACGGGACTCTGGGACAACCCCGAAAGAGTAGGCAAAGTGCGATAAAGCGACGGCATGTTCAAAAACGTCTTCCGGACACGAAGCCGTGAAAATCATCAATGGAAAGATGCGACTAGCGCATAATCTCATCACCGGCGACTCGCACAGAATTTCAAAGCCGCCCCAAAGTAATTTCATAAAAAGGTCGTTTTGGTGCCAGCAAAAGTCCGGGTTGATCGATTCCAACGCCATACCAAAGTCGTCCTTTTGCCGGAACAAGAATGCATCGAGGACGGCGTAAAACGGTGCATTGAGGAAGGCTTTACATTTCTCGTCAGCGTCCGGGTGCATGGCCAACAATAACGCACCGGCCTTTTCGTCGCCTTCTTCCCCCGACAGCAAAAGGCGCTTCAAACAGGCCTCGAAAACCACGGGATACAGTTTCGTGGGCAGGTTAGCAGCAGCTGATGCGCCCGTTTCAGTATTAAAAGAGTCGATTGATTCACTAATTTCTTCCACACTCACACCTTCAGTCTCGCACTCCAAACTGGCCTCGTCATTCAGCCGAATGGGTCCGTAGAAACGGGGAGCAAGCTGATAATTTTTAAACCTTAAAACCATCAGGCCGGGGTCCAAATACTATCAGTAGTCTTATTGGCGGGAACCATAATTTTGTATTTGTTGTTTTTCATTTCCAGATTTGAGCGCGCACATCCCCTGATCGATCACACACTAGCAATCTACCGATACACACACACACAAAAACACATGATCATTCACGATGATGAGCTGCATGTCGAAGAGGCAAAATTGGAGGCCTTGTACATGCAGGATCCCCCATTGATGAGTACGACAATTGGCGGGCCATTGAACAATACACGAGTCCTTATTACCGGTGGGGCCGGATTCGTCGGCTCCCATTTGGTCGACAGATTGATGTTGTTGGGGTGCCAGGTCACCGTCATCGACGATCTCTCCACTGGCTGTTTACGCAACATTTCCCACTGGACCGGAAATCCCAAATTCATATTCATCCAAGGCGACGTCATGGACGCTAATACGGTTCAGAGCCTTAGTAATCTAGATGTCAGATTCCAGACCATCTTTCACCTGGCCAGTCCAGCCTCACCACCCCACTACCAACGGGACCCGGTAAAGACGCTAATGACCAATGTCCAGGGAACCCTTAATATGCTCAAACTGGCCCAAATACACAAATCACGCTTCATTTTAGCGTCAACGTCGGAGGTTTACGGGGATCCATTAGAGCATCCACAACGGGAATCATACCACGGCAATGTAAACACGACTGGTCCGCGTGCCTGCTACGACGAGGGCAAGCGGTGCGCCGAGACTTTATGCTCAGACTTTTGCAGACTGTACAATGTCGACGTGATTATTTTGCGGATTTTCAACACGTTCGGGCCGAGGATGCAGCCCGATGATGGACGGGTGATTAGCAATTTTATTGTCAGCGGACTGTTGGACAAGGCCCTGCAGGTGCACGGAGACGGCCTTCAGACGCGCTCCTTTCAATACATTTCCGACTTGATCGATGCTTTCGTCAAAGCTGCTTTTTGTAAAGGCCATACTATTTTAACGGACACCCCACTAATCATAGTCAACATTGGCTGTCCGTTTGCCGAGGACAGTGTGATTGGACTGGCGGGGAAAATATTGGACAGTCTCCGCCAGAATGGACACCAAAATCTAAAACATGCCAGGATTGAGCATGTAGAGGCGATGCTGGACGATCCAAAGCAGCGCCAACCGGACATTCAGTTGGCAAGGGAAATTTTAAATTGGCAGCCCCGCGCCGCCTTTGCCCCGTCATTGCAAAAGACGATCGCCTACTTTGAGCGAACCTTGTCGTTCAAGTCATGACTTTTTATTGTTGTTGCTGTAAAGCTTAAAACAAGAGTAAACTACACTCATTTTTTCTTTTCCTTTCTCTCTGTTGCATGAATGTTCAAGAACAGACAGACATCAACGCAGATTCAAATGGACTCGTCGGATTCGCGTTTGCCGAGCACAACAGGGGGCATCCGACTCGCCTCAAAGGACAACCACCGACACGCTTGGCCCTCAATGATCACCTGTCCCTTTTTGATCATTTGCGCAATCACCGGGTTGTCGGTGAACTGGTAGTCGGACTTGAAGGAGACGTACGCTTCATTGGTCTGCCCGTGACTCATCTGCACCGAAAATTGGTCCGACTGTGTCACTTTGGACAGAGCATCATAAAGTTGTGACGATTTGAACGTGTCCGGGAATCCGGTCAGCAGGAAAATGTGCGAGCGATCGGGCTCGGTGTCGGGGCCTTGTAAGTTTATTCCGGCCAGATAAGGGGACTGCATCACATAGAGCTTATTACGGTGGTCACTGTCTTCAAACACCTTCAAAGGGTCAAGACTTTGGCCTTGGCTGGCCTTGTGGGCTAGGCCGATAAAGGCCAGACCCGTGCAATAAGCATCAAAGCCGGCGTCGTGAAAGTGCTCATTGAGGTTTTTCTGCAAGCCGGGTGCGTAGAGTAAATCCTCCCGGCACCCTTCGAAATATTTAAACAGGTCTGATAGACTGTACGAGCCGTTCAGGGCCAGCTCCGGGTCCTTGCTGGCCAAAAATTTAGTGTCAAAGATCAACGGGAAGGAATCGGAAATCTTGCTTTTGAAATCTGTTAGATCGGCGGGCATCCTGCCAATAAACTTTTCATACACATGGCAAATGTCCAAGAAGCAATTGTGTCCGATAATGGGCAGTTTCAATTCGCTGATCTTGTCGATCACCACACGGAAACCAACGTCCGCCTTGATCTTGTCGACGGCCTTGTTGGCTTCAGCGGCTTGCAGTGTCGATTTCTCCTCAGCCGACACGGCCGTTACCGAGACGCAAAAGGCCCCGTCCGGGTTCCGCTCCTTCACCATGTAAAAGGCTTCCCCATACTTGGCCTCGATCTGCTGATACGTCAGCAAGCGTTGGTAGCCGTTGCAGGGCGGCAAAAATAGCTTTCCCTTGCTGCCGTCCGCCACCCACTTGTCCACGTGTTCGATCACTGATTTGACAAACTCGACGTCCTCTGACTTTTTCAAGTCAATCACCGCAGGCTTTTCCTTGTCGGCATTGTCCACTCGGCCCAACTGTTGTTGCTCATCGGCCCTACTCAGATACGGTATTCCTTGATTAAAGGTGGCGTTAAAGTTAAATTCATGTTCGGCCAGGAAAGCAATCGACGAAATCTGCATGGCGAATTTGCGCTCTGGCTGCCCTGGCGAAGCCGCCGGGAACAAGTGAAAGGAAAACACTGAGCACGTACACTTTTCCTTTTCCCCGTCATACACGAAAATCCCCAAGCCAAACTGCAACAAGGCAAAGCTACTCGCCGAATCGGCCAGCTTCGAGTACCGCTGCTGCAGGTCGTCAAAGATGGAGTAGCGGGAGGAGCGAAAAGTGCACAGCCCGGACAACTCCGTGTCGATTGTGACAAAGGAGGCCTTTTCCAACAACTTGATGACGTGAGGCAGGACAGCCTCAAAATTACTCCTTGTCACCACGTTAAAGGTGTCCTTGTTGTACGAGGCAGATTTGGCCATGGGGAGGAGCGCTTTTAAATGGGCGACAAATTTGGCGAAAATGATGGAGGCCGTTTATAGAATCCGACCGGGGTTGTGGATGAGCTAAAATGATGATGCTCGGACGCATAACCACCTTTATCCTGGCATTACTAGCCTACTGTGTTAAAGCAAGACGCCATGGATGCGAGGCTTTGGTAAGTGAAAGGAAGGACTGTGGCTACACAGGAATTAGACCTCTAGAGTGCAAATTTAAAGGCTGTTGTTGGGAACCAAGTGAAAGAGCACCATGGTGCTTTCATACAATAGACTCGTGTCAGTACAACGTGTACAAAATTTCGACCCAGCTGATTTTACTGAAAAAATCTTGTTCAACAGGCAATGAATCTTTAGATGCGGGGTACGAAAATTTGATAGTCAAGATCAGATATCTCGAGCAAGACGTTGTAAATATAAAAATTGAGCCGGTAGATGAAGATTTACCGGATCACTGCCTGAACTTGTACTACCCGGAGCCAAAGGCTGTTAATGAGAAAAATTCAACTGTCAGAGCAGACATGAACGAGTATCCATTCAGACTGAAACTGACGAGAAAGTCGGATGATTCGGTATTGTTTGACATGCCGAGGGAAGACTCATTGCGGTTTCAGAAATACTTTGCCCTGATCCGCACAAGACTATTACAAGATGGTACTGTGCACGGGTTGGGTTACAGGGCCGGACCATTGACCCTCGCTTCCGGCAGGTATGCCATTTTTTCACGCGATGCCATGACCCTTCCGTCGAATGGAAACTTGTACTCTGCCCACCCAATGTACATTGTGAATTCGACTGTTGGCATGATGCACGGCGTCTTCATGAAGAATTCGTTTCCGCAAGAAGTAGAATTTGACAAGAAAAAGTTGACATGGCGTTTGCTAGGTGGGAAATTGGACTTTTACGTCTTTCCAGGTCCCCGCTTAAAAGATGTTGTCCGGCAATACCTTTCTGTGATTGGCAAGCCAGCTCTGTTTGAGCCAAAGTATCTTGGGCTGCAACAGAGCCGATACGGCTACAAGACATTGAACGACGTTATACGAATGGTAAAGCAGTATGAAAGGAACCGGATCCCATTGGATGTTGTCTGGTTAGACATTGAGTACATTTTTCTTATGTCTCTTCACTTGTCTAACAAACCGTAGCCATTTGTACGGATGGAATGACTTTTTAGTGGATGAAAAGAAGTATCCAAAGCGGGAAACTGTAAAGTTTATTGCAGATTTGCATAAAAAGGGCATCTCGGTCATTCCGATCGTCGATCCGGCCATCAAAACCGATTATAACCTTAAATCGTTACGGTCGGGAATAGAAAAGGATATTTTCATGAAAACTTTAAATAGCGACGCCTATGTTGGCAAAGTGTGGCCGGGCGAGTGCCACTTTATCGACTTTTGGCACCCGAATGCGACCGAGTGGCTAAAGGAGATGTTGTTTGAATACAACAAGACAGTCAACTTTGACGGCCTCTGGCTCGACATGAACGAGCCGTCCAACTTTGAGCCTGGTTTTGTATTTCGTCCATCAGATGGATACTACTCCCTCAACTATCCGAAATACGACATTAACAATGGCGACAACAAGCTCCCCTTGTACCACCAAACCGTTCCAATGGACATTTTCCACTGGAATGGGTTGTTGATGTACGAAACACACAATGTGTACGGGATGCAAGAGGCCTTTCTTGTGAGTGATCTCTTGGCTAGCTTGTTTCTGAAAAACAAATTCCAACACAACCGGTACAAACCATTCCAATTGACCCGGTCAGTGTTTCCCGGGTCTGGACAGGTCACCGCCACTTGGTTGGGTGACAATTTCTCCTCCTTTGACCAATTGATCGAGTCCATCAGGGGAATCCTGAAATACAACATTTTTGGGGGCATTGCCATGGTGGGGCCGGATCTGTGCGGGTTTGGGGGCGATGCGGGGGAGGAGCTGTGTGCGCGCTGGATGGCCTTGGGTGCCTTTTTCCCGTTTTCCCGAAATCACAATTCCATATCGGCGAGAAATCAAGAGCCTTACCGATGGAACATGGTATCAAGGGTGACCCGCAAATATTTCGCTTTGAAATACGGTTTGTTGTTGTTTTGGACGACAAATTTGTATTTGAATCATCGGCATGGATCGTTGATGATGCATCCATTCTCCTTTGACGATCGACATGCCCACCAATTTTATATAGGGGTGAGGCGGGAATTGATGGTGTGTGCGGTTGTGGAAAAGGGCCTTTTGTATGTTGACTGCATGTTTGACAACTCCACCTGGTATGCTTTGGAAGGTGACCGTATCATCTATGGGGATAGCCTCCAAAAGAGGATCAAGGCACCGTTGGATTATTTACCAGTGTTTGTCCGGGCCGGCACCATCCTCTTCATGTTAACCAAGCCCTCCTTGACGGTCAAGGAAACCATCAAAGCAAGCAACATTACCCTCACCGCCTACTTGGACAATAGCAAAAAGCAGGCCTTTGGGATGGTTTGGAATGTGGACATGAAAGTTTTGGTTTGGGTGTGGGAGTCTTCGATAAACAATCCGAAGACAACCAAAGTGACCATTCTGTGCATTCAAAACAAATCAAGCAAACAAATCGACTCGATCACCACCAAGCAGGGAAAGGACAATGTGCAACTTTTATTGAATTTTGTGCCGTGCTCAAATAAGCATCCCGACAAGGTCCAGTGGACCGCCAAGACACAAATTAACTGACAATGCCGTCTTCCAGGTCCACCGTCAATAATTCGCCATTCACCGATAAAGGCTTGCCATTTGCAGTGTAAATGACCTTGCCTTGCGAAACTTTCAATTGCTCTTGAACCAACGGCCAAATGTTTTCCTTTTGCTTCAACTGAGCGTCCGGATTCGGCTCCAACCCATCAACAGTGACACGATCACCCGGCTTGCACAATCCAGGCGGCTCCAGGATCTTTACAATTCCATCTTGCTTGCCACACAGAATCATCCCCTCTGACAAGGTCTTGCAAATGGAAGCCGGCTTTAGGTTGCACAGAAAGCAGGCCAAACGCCCCCGCATCTCCTCAATCGGCATGTGCTCCACCAAACCAGACACCACCGTCCTCATCCCCTTTGCCTCCCCGAAATCGACTCGCTCAATGTAAAGTCTGTCCGCGTTTGGATGCTTTTCCACCTCGACTATCTTTCCCACACAAATGTCCAATCTAGCGAAGGGATCGATAGTTTGTTGATCTTCTTTCTTGTCGTTATTGCCAGTTCCTTGTTTACCAGAAGGCTTTTGCGCTTTTGAAGCCTTATTACCAACAGGGCCGTCAGGAAGAGCCTCCTTTACGGCAGTCATTTCAAAGACGCGATGGTCAAAGGGTTTGCCTTGGCAGGAAATGTGCATGTCAGAACAAAAGGCGCGCAAACGCTCTCCCCATTTGACAACGTTCATGTATTTTTTCGCTTCCGATGGGATCATGGCGGCACCGATACGCGACTCTACCACGGCAAAGACGAGCCAGTCGACTGGGGTTGGTGCCGGGGTGCTTAACAAATATTTCCCCTCGTCTTTAAGGGCCTCTTCCAGACACTGAAACACAATCGTGTTTGGCTGGTTGGCGGTTTTAAATGTAGGCTTGAAAACCCCAAACACCAATTCAAACCATCCGGCCATTTGAACAAGGTCCTTTTGGGCGTAAAGAGGGCTCGATTTCGTAATCAAAATGGCCGCCTCTTGAGGTGTCACTGGCTTGTCATCCAACCTGCACACCCCTCTTTGAATCAAAACCTCGTCAATTTCAAGTTGGCTTTGAATGGTCTTGGCGAAAAAGACCAACTCTGAATAGTCCGTGTGGGAGAGGAAAAGTTTTGTCATTCAGTATATGGGTTGATGGGTACCCTGGTCGCAAGAAAACTGTATGGATGAATAATGACTTTACACTGTTTAACTGGATATTGTACATCTCAAACAACCGCTACATGGTCTGCACTCGGCTCATGGTCTTTTGAGTGCGATTGTTGGAATTATCAACCAAATTTGAAATGTCCTTGGCAAGGTCGTGTTGTTCACCAATTTCCTTTTCCATCTCCTTGCCTAATTCCTTTAATCTCCCCACAGATTCTCCGATCAATTCCAACTGTTTATCCTGAACCATCATCTTGTCCCTCTTTACCTGGTCATTGCTGCTTTCCATGTTAAGGCGATTTGAATTGTTATTGTTAATTGTTTTCCCATCTTTACCACACACCACAGTGGGCATGTCAATGCTCTCCAAAAACCCAATGAACGGCTCCATCATCTTCCATCTTTGAGGGGTGTCCGGGTGGGAGGGCGTCAATTGGAGCTGCTTGTGCACTTGTTCGCACAGCTGCACATAGTCTGACTGCATGTTAGTACGGTGTTCCGGGTTGATCTGTTTGGATCGTGTCAGTAAATTATATAATCTTCTCAATCTTTCCAGTTGTTTATCAAAAAGGTCAGCTGATTGTTGGGGAGCGTGCATGTGGTGCGACAAGGAGTTAGTTTTTAAAATGTTGTCGTTGACCAACCTATCACTGGTGCACTCGAAAAATCCCCTCACTTGCTCCGAATTCCAAAAGCCTTCATGTCGACTTCCGAAACAGGAAATCACTTGTTGCCAATACCAGTCGAGCTCCCTACAAAGTGCCCAATGTTTAGATTCTTTCTTACGTTTATCTGACGCATGGGTTTGAAAGATCATCGATAGCCAAGACGTTTGATCATCAACTCGGGGAAAGCGCGGCCGGTGACTGGCCATATCGTACTCGGCAAACAACAAGGTGACAATTTCCTCGATGGCCCGGAAATCTTCAAACTGCTTATAAAAGACCTGAATAGCCGGGTTTGTGCTTACCTTCAAGTGAACATGAAAGTAGACCGTTTTTCTCGTCTTTGTTGTTATTCCACTCGAGCAATCGTCTTCGTGCCAGTCGACTACGTGCACTGACTCGATCATCTCTGTGTGTATTTGTTGTTTGTGTTTACACGCACAACGAGAGAGAGATGAAAAACAAAAAGCAAATTGTACAATAAATCTAGAATGTTTATTCACCGGGTGATCCTTCGCGCCGGACCCTTTACATTCCGTTTGCTGTTTTCCTTTTCCAGTGTTCCATTCTGTCTCCTCTTTTGGGGAGGGTCATCTTGTACGATGGGCACAGTTGGTTGTATAATGTCGGGTATCGGCGCGAATTCGTCGTCTGCATACACAATCCTCTTTACCAAAACCGGTTCCTTTACATCTACGCCAGTTGGTGCTATAGGGTTACTGCTATCGTCTCCATGTCCATGCGGTCTTTTCAAAACGGGGCGCAAGGGAAACTGAATGTCGTAAAAGGGAGGTTCCTTTGGCTCTTCCGGTCTATTAAGGTCCGGGGTGAAGCGGATCAGCCCCGATCTCGTTGTTTTAAAAGGCGATTCAATCGGATCCCATTCAGCTACCCTCTTCATATCATTTTGCTTCCTCTTCTTGTTGGTGTTTGATTTCAAAAAATTACTGGAGGGAGAGGGCGGCCGGGGACCGTCCACCCTAACCACCTCCTTGACAATCTCGCACCGTCTATACCCGGCATTCCGCTTTGTATTCTCCAAGGTCACCTTGTTGACGTCCACAGCCCTTTGAAAACTGTTTCTCTTTCCCGGAATCTTTGGTTTTTCCGGCCCACTGTCATCCTCAGCAACCACAGCAGCCGGGATAAGGGGAAATCGCTTTTGTTGTCGCGCTGGTGTGTTTAGGGGCTCTCCGCGAAAGTGTATGCACGGAGAGGGAGTGTTTGCTGTGTCTGAATATTGAGTTGATTGTTTGTCTGGTGTGGTTGGTAAAGCACTGTTTAAGCGCCTTGCTCGTCCCATTGATTTCGCACGCGGAATCGCACTCGTCGCCGTGGACGATGATTTGACGATCATGAGAAAATATTTTTGAAAATAATTTAGCCATTCTGATGAGTACAAGTGTAGAGCCAAACATCCGTGAGTTGACAAAAAGTGAAATGGAAGGATTGGTAAATAGCATGCTAGCAGAGATGGCACGGGGTCTTAAAGAGCCTAATCAGCCACTGAGGATGCTCCACTCGTACGTGGATCACGTCCCCAGTGGCCAAGAAAAGGGCGACTTTATCACCATCGACTTTGGCGGCTCGAATATGCGGGTCATGCACGTGCAGTTGAAGGGGAACCACGAAATGTCCTGCAGCGGACACAAGTGGGCGATTCCAGAGGAGAAAAAGAGAGGTTGCCGTCCTAGTGATCTGTTCGACTGGATCGCCGAACGTGTGCTCGAGGTGCAGTCTAAATTGAGTGAGGTTAACTTTAAACCGGAAATTGGCTTTTGCTTCTCCTTTCCCCTCCACCAGCTGACAATTAAGAGCGCGGTGCTGATGCAGTGGAACAAGGGATTTGACATTCCAGAATGCATCGGGAAGGATGTTGCTTTGCTGTTGGATGAAGCCTTTGAGAGGGCAAAAAGTGCGTTTCGAGTGGGGGCTTTGGTCAATGACACGGTGGCCGTGTTGCTGGCCCGGTCGTACGAGTCTGACGATTGCCAGGTGGGTGCTGTCCTGGGAACCGGCTTCAACGCCGCCTACTGGGAGGTGTGGGAAAATGTGCCCAAACTGGCCCCCGACAAGTACGCTTCGACCATGAAAACTATAATTAATACGGAGATTGGGGGGATGCCCCTCCGGATCGACAATCAAATCGACAAAATCGTCGACCAACAATCCAATGAGCCGGGAAAGCAAATGCTCGAAAAGCGAGTCTCCGGCATGTACCTTGGATTAATGTTCAAGGCGGTCAATGAATTGGACGGCATTTCCTTGCCTTCCTACTCGCCCAAAGTGATGAGTTTGATGGAGGAGGAACACCTAAAGGGGTGGGAGCGGTGCGAGCAGATTTCATCGCGCTCCTGCCAATACGTGGCCTGCGCCTTGGCGGCCATTCATGCCAGGAAAAACAAGGCCGCCTTTGAGGTGGCCATGGAGGGTGCCGTCATAGAACGATATTTCAAGTACAAGGAGCGTTTGTTGACGGTTTTACGAGCCGACCTGGGGATCAGCAACATTTCAATCACTGTTGTGGATGACTATTCGGCTATAGGAGCTGCCGTAGCCGCCTCCATGGACTGGAACGGGGATGATTAAATGGGGAGATTTTATTTGCCGATTGTACATACATTTGTACTGTGATGATTCATTAATTAATCAGCCAGGTCAAATTTTGGCCCGGAAAAGGATGAAAAAAACGGTTTTGCCACTTCAAGCGGAAACTTCCAATCTCTGGTAACCAAACTGCCAACAATCAAGGCTGGCAAGGACAAGATGTAAAAGGGCAGGAAAAGGATTTGCGCAAACACCTTGCCAACTCTTTCCATCATGCTTTTTGGCGGCTTGTGCTCAAACTGGACCAATGTCCAATAGACGAGGAAGAGTACAAATGCCTGCACGCCTGACAAACTGAACATCACCACGGCCGCTATCAGGATACTATCTCTGAAGCCGATGTTGGGGTTTAACTTTAACCTCACGAAAAACAAAAAACTGAACACAGTGCTCAGGATGAAATAGCCAGGACCGTACCGCTTGATTATGCTCCAGATAGACCACGCATGACGCCGCTCTTCCTCCAGCCTCAACTGTTCGGCTAGAGCAGCCGCCTCCTCCTCTAGCATTCTTTGCTCCAATGCCGCAAGTTCGTCATAATGCCTTTTGTAGAGAATGACGGCGATAGCGATTCCGACCAATAATAGAACGGCAGTGACAACGGACACGGCGATGATGATGGTTTTGTGTTTTTGAAGGAAAACTGCAACATGGCTGAGATTATTGACCGAAGGTTTGTCCTCCGTTACAACAGACGTAGAATTTTCTTGGTTGGAAGGAGAAGCCATCGGTTGGGAATTCTGAGATGACACGGATGAGACGTGAGCCTGATCAGGGACAACTGGTGCAAGGAAAGGCTCGCTTCGACCGGCTGCATCGTTTGTCGAGTTTGATGTACTGTTGGGAATCGGATCTTGTGTCATGCTCGAAGAGAGTACAAAAAAGCCGACAATACCAAAAACGATCAAAAACAAGGCTGCTCCGGAAAGCTTGATAAAGAGACCATACTTTTGAAGCAAGCTTTCGCGTTCGGCCTGTTTCGCACCCAGTTGCTTTGAAGAATACCGAAGACTTAGCATGCTGGCAGTAATTGCACCCCGGTCGAACAGTGAAGATCATTAAAAACCACGCCGGCCAAGGACCAATCATTTTTAAGCTGTCCCATATCATGTCCAATACATAACCTAGAGGCACAATTTATTTTAGTGGTACGGTCAACATAAATCGAGATTTAGTATGACCAAATGTCGCAAAGTGGTTTCATGAATGACTCAAACATGCTCGAGCCTGATAAACATCACATCATGTAAGCGGGAACAAATGATGCAAAGTAAAACAATGGGCCATTTCCTTCAACGGCTTATCGATCAACATGTGTATGTAACTCGCCGGGGTTACGTAACTGAGTTACCGTTGCAAGGAATACAAACAGTATTGTCAATATGACACGGCAAATATTGCCTATATTGCCCTAAAAGGCAGCATGTCGGGCTCGTTTATGATACTGATGAGGCACCCCTGTTTATTCAAGACTGGACCTTTTTTTACCACAACAGCACGCAAACAAAAGGTAAACAAAAGACACACGCAAATGTACAAGACCCTACTCTCCCCTCTTGCCCTCCTCATCTCCGTCGCAAGCGGCATGGCAATACAGAGGAGGGCCAAAATGGCAGAGACCACACTCAGCAATCTGGCATGCCCGTTCCAGTATGGAGGCACCATTATCATCCCTCCAGGCAGCAGCTGCTCGCAATACGTTTCGGATGGGACGACTGCGGAGCCGTTTTTTGCCGTGAATTCCTTCTTCTCCTCCTCCATGCTTCTTCCGATAATAGTGTGCGCCAGTCTGCCGACTCAGACCTATATAGGCAATTTTGGTAAAGTTCTCGTCACCAGTCAGCAAACCGCATCCTTTCCAAGATCTTTTTTCTTTGACCCAACGCTGGCAACAATCTGCTTCTTCAGGAGCACGTCGACGAACTTCATCACCACAACCGGATTCATCACCACAATCGGCACTAATACCGTCTTCGGGTGCCAGCTGTTGAGCAGCACCACGCTAACGTGCAGTCCAATACGCTCGTTATTCGCGACAAGTTTCGCCAGCCCCACAACCTCGACAACAATCACCCAAACGCAAACCGGCTTCATCGACATTGTCACCTTTGAGACATCGATACAGCTGATCTCGGCCACCTTCACCTTCACCACCACAAGAACATTTACCACGACGACGACAAGCTCGGAGACGCAGACCTTTTCGGTGGAAGAGATCGTCTCGACGACCCTCTTCACCTCCTCCACCATCACCTTCTCCACATTGACTGTGACGGACGTGGTGGAGACGACCAGGACGACCACCTATGTCGCCTCGACGAGCACAATAATCAACACAAAGACGGAAACGTTTCGTGAAGAGGTGACCGGGACGACCACGACGCAGGAGACTGCGTGCCTGAGCACGGTGCGGAGTGGACTCGAGAGATGGCTGCCGAGTCACCAATATCCGCCGATGTACAACTTCCGGGCCGAGCAACTCCAGTGCACCATTCCATTCGCTGGCAATGTCTACAATTCCAATCCAGGATCCAGCATGTCGACGATCTGCAACGTCGCCGGCGGAACTCAGCTGCTCACCGACTACTCGCCGCTGTACACGTGGCTCTGGAGCATGGTGAAGACGTGGACACCGTGTGCGTACGCGACCGACTTGCTCTGGGTGGGTAGCTCGGCGGGGACGTGCATCGCCCTTCAAAGCGGGACAACGACGTCGAGGGGGTGCAGCGAGGTCTTTCCGGTGATCTGTCTTAACCCGGGCAACAATCAGACCGTAACCGTCACCGACACATTTTTCGTCAGCGTTCCCACCCTCACCATATCCACCACCGACATTGTGACCCGGACGACAATCATCACTTTTACCATCTCGCAGACCAGCCTGTCTGCAGTGTTCATCACCGTTCCCTCCTTCATCGGGGTCACCTCGACCGTCCGCCGACAGGTCCTCGAAACTGAGACGACCACGACCACTCGCACCCTCACCGGCTACGAGCTGACGACAAGGACGCAGAGCGAGGCGGACACTTGGCTGACCGTCACCGAACTGGTCAGCAGCGTCGTCCTCACGCGCACCGTCACCAGCGAAACCACGCACACCACCGTCGACCTGGTCACAGTGTCGACGAGGGTGCTGACGGAGACCGTGAACAGCTGCATCCGAGTGATCACTTTGACGTCGATCGTAGACAGCACGTTCACGACCATCTTGACAAATTTGGTGCCCGAGTACGTCACGATTACGCACTTGGAGTCATTTTGCATGTAGCCAGATACATTGTAATATTCGTCGTATCCGTTGTGTGTGTGGGCCGATTAAATCTCTCTCTCTACTTCTACAATAAATATGTAAGTCGCAATGGTTCATTGTAAAAAAATATTCGAGTTCTGCGAATAGACTTTGGCATATACACCAGCGCGAATGAACTCTTGAATCCATCCATTCACATGGCGTTGGCTTTGTTGCTTTGTGGACACTGTTACGGTATCATGGATCCCAGAGAGTCAAAACCTTGAATACATTGCAAGTACGTAGCAGACAACATTTTTATATAAAGTTTCCAGTAACGCGCATTCGGCCAGATAGAATCAATTTATGGAAAACGACTTTATGAATGGACCGGCAATAATGGAAATCAGACTCAAGTCTCTGTTTATCAAGCAAGTCAGGAGTATCGGAAGACCGGACAGAATATAGAGGGGGACGAAGAGGATCTGAGCGATGATTCTGCCTATTCGTGCAATCACGCCTTTCGGGTTCTTATCGACAAAATAGTACAAAGCATGGTAGACTAGGAAGAGCAAAAACGTCGGGACTCCTGACAGGCAACACATGGAAACTAAAGTCCAAAAGACGACTCTAGAATTGCTATTTGGAGCACCATCACTAGTCATCTTCATGCCGATACCCAGGAAAAGGCTGCATAAAACACTCAGCAAGAAATAGACAGGGCCGTACCGCTTGATTATGCTCCAGATAGACCACGCATGACGCCGCTCTTCCTCCAACCTCAACTGTTCGGCTAGAGCAGCCGCTTCCTCCTCTAGCATTCTTTGCTCCAAGGCCGCAAGTTCGTCAAAGTGTCGTTTGTAGAGAATGACGGCGATAGCGATTCCGACCAATAATAGAACGGCAGTGACTACGGAAACGGCGATGATGATGGTTTTGTGCTTTTGAAGGAAGGCTGCCAAGGGGCTGACTGGAGGTTTTTCCTCTGTCACAACAGACGTAGTGCTTTCTCCGTTGGACAGAGAAGCAGTCGGTTGGGAATTCTGAGATGACACGGGAGCCTGATCGGGGACAACTGGCGCTATATAAGGCTCGGTTTGACCGGTACGTCCGTTTGTCGAATTGGATATACTGTGCGGAACCGGACCATGTGTCGTATTCGGAGAGAGTACAAAAAAGCCGACAATACCAAAAACGATCAAAAACAAGGCTGCTCCGGAAAGTTTGATGAACAGGCCGTACTTTTGGAGCAAGCCTTCGCGTTCGGCCTCTTTCTCACCCAGTTGCTTTGAAGAATACCGAAGACTTAGCATGCTGGCAGTAATAGCACCCCGGTCGAACAGTGAGGACCTTCAAAAACCACGCCGGCCAAGGACCAATCATTTTGAAGCTCGTTTCTCTTGGTACTTACATACATATGGGAACATTTTACTTGTTGACAATTTAAAGTAATGGGGCCGGAATTAAGACTGACTTTAGTGTAAGTGTATAAGAGGAAATAATGGGAGTTTTAGCAAGCCCAAGCATCCCGAATGGTTACCATTGACAGATAAAATTCGTTAATGCCAGAGATAAACCATAATAAGAAAAGTGGTACAATCGATGCCGCTAATAACAGAACGTGAAGGACGGTCAGTATGAAGCGACAAATATTTGCCAAAATTTCCTTGCTTTTGTTACGGGCTAGATATTCGATGGCCTTGGCTGTACAGGCCAACAAAATGAACGGGATGCCAGAGACAGTGAACACGAACAACAGTACCTCATTCAACTGCTCTTTTGAATGGATTCCACCACTTGAGATCACCATGACGGCGGTAAAGATTAGATTGACGACAAAGGCTATCGATACGATCTTCACTATCCCCCAGAAAGACCACAAGCCAGCAGACTCTTGTTCCTGGTTGAGCTGTTCCTGAAGAGCAGCAGCAGCCCGTTCCTCCTCGATCATCATTAACCTTGCAGCTTCCTCCAACTCTTTCAGATGCTTGTTGTACAGATATACAGAAGTAAGAATTATGACTAAGAGGATGATGACAACGGCTGCCACAGAACCTATTATGACCGCCTTTTTGTGCTTTAAGAAAAAAGCGAAAACTGCGCCTTGCTTTTTCGCGGACGCCAGGCTTTCGAGACTGGAAGTTGGTGAACCGCCGTCATTCAAGACAACATCTTGAGCGATGTCAAGACCTTCCTTCAAAGCAATATCCTCAGCGCCCTCTAGAATATCACCCTGAAGAGTCGGGTCAGGATTAATTTTGTCACTAACTGGATTAGGTCTGGGTACTACGGTTTTATCTGCTGTAGTGTGGGAAACGATAAAATACCCAACAAGGCCAGTGATGATCAAACCAACAGCGACGACAGACACTTTGATAATCAGGCCATACCGTTTCAATACGTCGTCCCTTTCTTCGTACTGCTTGGCAAGTTGAGAGGAAGAGTAGCGAAAACTGAGCATACTCTTGTTTCCAGGTACGACCCCGGCTTAACCGAAAAACACTCATCTTTCTGTGCATAGTTTCCACCAATCAAATTACAGGCATGGAGTGAGAAAAACAAAAACAAATAATTTAGTGCAAACATTGTATGGAGAAGAGTGTCGCAGACATTTGGCGTGAAGTGGACGAAGCACTCAAAGAGAAACCTAATGACATTGGAAAATTGTATGAAAGATTGATAGCGTGCATTACACACCCGGAGACAATCACCGACTGGCACGAATATGCCCACCTGGACAAGTTCAAGCACACCCGCAATTTGGTCCACTTGGACTTGAAATTTCCCAAATCGTCCGATAGATGTGATCCGAAATCAGTGATCAATGATGATGACGAGTGCACGATCAGCAGCTTGAGCAGTGACGTGTCCCACGACGGAGACTTTGCTTGCAATTTCACTTTGAATCTGCCATTTCAACTGGTCGTCATGGGGTGGAGCCCCGGACAGTCGTCGCTAATACACGACCATGCCGGGTCAGAGTGTTGTATGCGGGTTTTGGCGGGAGAATTGTTGGAGGAGAGATTTGATGTTTTTGAGGGAAAGACGGGTAAGGCTGACGATGATCTAAAAGCGGATGAATTGCAGGTAAAGTTGACGGAAAAGCTGAAATTGTTGGAGAATCAATCGTCCGTCATTTCTAATCGGATTGGTTGGCACCGGATCAGCAATGCCGGCCCCAATCCGGCCTTCTCTATCCATCTCTACTATCCGCCGATCGGACATTACCGGGTCATCTGTCCGACCCGCAAAAAGAAAATTGTCGTCGCATCTTGTGTATTTCACTCCATCAATGGCCAGATTATAAAGGAATTTTAAAAAATGATTTTGTTCATTTTTAATCTACTTACGTGCAAGAGTATATTTTTGGTGCAAATTCTACAATCAGAGCTCATTCGTGCAATTCTACGATTCTACCGACACCCTTGGTGCGTCCCTCACGGAACAGCAACCGTTGCCCAACCCGCAAGTATTCAGGCCACCGCATGAAACGGAACCTGACCACCGCACGATCACCTGTCCTCAGCACTGCTTGGGGAAGGGTGACGATGCTGACAGACTGCCGGACCACACCACAGTGCAGCATGGCCTGATACTTTGGAGAAATGGTGGTCGAGTGAAACAGGACAATTATTTCGGCGGAAAACTCGCGCACCGTCCGTCCCGCATTTTCGGGGTGCGTCACCAGGACCATACCCCGGCGAATCGAATTGCGTTTTATCCGTTTCAAGGCAAACGATGCGCACTGCCCCGCCTCGGCCACCTGCACATTGACGCGCTTCCTCTGCACGCCCTTGATGACGACGGGTGTGAATGTGCCTATGGTGTCGGGGCCCAAGTGCACAGTCTGCCCAAGGCTCATCTTTCCCATGATCATGGTGCCCGCCACCACAGTTCCCACACCCGGCACCGAATACGTGTCGGTGATGTAAAACTCGCCGACCTTGGAGTCGCGAGAGTATCGCTCCTGCGGCACCGGCAATCCATTCAACATCAGCTCGACCAGGGGGACCCCGGCACCAGTCACATTGGAGACCGTAAACACCGGGCAGATCCGCTGATTCAGTCTAAACTGCTGCAGGCAAAAGACAACGTCCGAGTCGGACTTTATCAGCAGGGGAATGCGCTGGTGCCCCTTCAAAAGCTTTGTGACTTGTTTGATGGTGTCGTCGCGAATCTCCGCCGGACACATGTCCACCTTTGTGACGATGACGAGGACCGGGATGCCCACCCCGAACGCCAGGGTCAGGTGCTCCCTGGCCATGCCTATCATCCCCGCATTGGCGCCAACCATCAGCACTGCATAGTCGGGCGCGCCCCCGGTCAGCCCGAACATGGTCGTCTTCAGGTATCGCTCGTGGCCGGCCAGGTCCATGAAGGAGACTACCTTGGCCGCCCGAGCACACACCTCGCTCCACGGGATCACCTGCAGGTGGTGGTTCTTTCCGGCCGCGTGTTTATCGTCGGGCGGAGGCGGCCTGATGACCGTTCCGTCGACAGTGAACCCAATCAATTCCTGGCCGATCGAGGATGTGCGGCCCGAGTCAAACTCGTGTTTGTGGCGGAACAGGTTGGCGCGCGCCTTTCCCCTCCCGTCGTCCAACATTCCCTTGGTTAACACGCCCAGCATTGTCGACTTGCCAGCATCTACGTTCCCGATGACGGCAACCCGGACTTCGGGGACGTCGATAATCTTTTCCGGCTGCTTGCGGATCATGGAGTGTTGGCTGTCCAGAGGGAAAACGGATATCTGATCGCTTAGGTTAAACTTTGGCAAGTCTGCATTTTTAACCAGTAGTTCGCCGCCCTTTAAATCCAATAATGTGAACAACCCTTCCAAATCTTGAACGCCTTTCACACTCGCACTCTCATCATCAGGAATCATGTTTTGAATGTTTTTGTTTACTTTCTTGTTGTCGTCTGCTTTTTCGTTTGGCTGCATGTTTAAAGTTTTTTTGTGTTTAGGAAATGGAAAGTTTGTTGTTCATTTTAACCGGATGACCCTGGCACCAGCCAATACAGCCTAATATTTACTGACGATTATTCATGATTATTCATCAGATGCAGTCTTTTGGCTGTGTTGAATGCACTTGACTTTTGGCAAACACCCAATATAAACAATTTTTTTATTTTACATTTTGGACAGTTGGCTTGTAAAAGTACAGCCCATAGAGAGCGAATACCAAGAACAGCAAAGACCCGATGAACACGCTCACACACGCCAAGTCTACTTGATTATGGCGCGGGTCAAAGTGCACCGATGACGATCCATACAGCATGGCCACATTTTTTGACAGACCAGCCTGCCGCAACAATTCACTGGTGCGCTGAATCAACAACTCGTATCTATGTTTCCCGTTCGCCCCGACACAGCCAATGTCGCTCAAAGCAACTAACACTGGGGCCAGCTGCATCAACACGGAAATTGCCATTTCCGATTGGCCCTCGGTGGTGCCGAAATGGTAGGCCGCGTCCGGACTGATACAAGCGGCCAAATAAGGGCCGTAATCTTTAAAATGGCCCTCCATGTTCCACCAGTCCACCGGGTAGGTGATTATGGAGCGCATGTCTTTGAAATTCAAGGCCTGTTTGGCCAGTTTGTACATTACGGTGAAGCCGCATTGGAGGGCCGAGTTGGCCGACTCGGACACAAATGTTATGATTAAATAATACATTTCGGACAGTAATTTTTGGTTTGCGGCCAGCATACGCGCCATTCCCGCCAGTTTGTATTCCAACAGAAAAGTGTTTGCAACCGTGTCTTGGACAAACAGTTGCTTGCAAATGTTCAGTAAACGGTCATGGCCCGGACCCATCGTTTTGGAAGGCAACCTCGCCGCCACACAGGCCAATTTCAACAAAGACAGGCTGATGTGGTAATTACTGGACTGTGGGTCGATGAACGTCTTTTCCGGGTTGTTCGGGTTTACCACGAATTCCATTGGGTTGCTAGCCGGGGTATTTCATTCTCTTTTACTCGTTTTCTGGTTTATAATTTTAAATTTGCATTGCAGACAGAGAGAGAGTAAGTACATGTCCATCTAAGTCTAAAAGGAAATACTTGATCCCAAAATAAATGGTTTTATAGCTTCTTTACACGATTGATTGTCGATTGAGTGCTAGTGGTTGAATTGTCAATTCGCTTTGAAATGTCATCGGTCAGTTCCTTTTGTTGAGCAAGCTCCTTTTCCATCTCCAACCCCAATTCCTTCAATCTCCCCACAGACTCACCGATCAACTCTAACTGTTTATCCTGGACCATCAATTTGTCGTCAAATGCTGTCTTTTGCTTATTGTTCTTGTCCATATGAGTCAAGTATGGACGAATGTATGGGCTAACAATTAAAACAACCAAACAGGGGGGTTCGCGCCGATTCACACGAGAACAATTGTTGCTAGAAAGTCAGAGCTAATCAAGCTGCTTTAATGATAAATTATTGATTATTATTGCTTTTCGACACGTTCTTGAATACGGCCATGGCCTGTGCAATCAAGCCGGCCGGATCACTGGTCGATGCGGGCAGCATCAATGTGGTGGACTGCTTGGCAATACCCGCAAACGCCTCCATGTACTTTTCCGCGATCATCAGAGACACGGCCGAATCCCCGTGCTCCTGGATCGACTTGCTGATCATCTCGATCGATTTGGCGGATGCCTGGGACCGCGCCAGCAATGCCTCGGCCTCTCCGTTCGCCCTGTTAATCTTTTCCATCTTGTCGGCTTCCGAGGCCAGAATAGTGGCCTGCTTGTCACCTTCGGCGCGGTTGATAGCGCTCTGCCGAAGGCCTTCCGACTCCAAGATGGAGGCGCGCTTTTGGCGCTCCGCCGACACTTGCGAGTGCATGGCCTTGACGACCAGTTCGGGTGGCTGAATGTCCCTAATCTCATACCGCAAACACTTGATGCCCCAGTGGGCGGCGGCGTCATTGATGGCCTCCACAATGTTCACATTGAGCTGGTTGCGTTCGGCCAGGGTTTTGTCCAGGGTGAGTTTGCCTATTTCGGAGCGCATCGTGGTTTGGGCCAATTGGGTGATGGCAAAGTCGGCGTCTTCGACTCCATAACAAGCCTAATAGTGTGTGTACGATACGTATTAATATTGTGATTGGGAAAATCACAAAGTATACCTTGAAGGGATCGATCACGCGGTAGTAGAGAACACCGTCCATATTTATGGTCACATTGTCCTGGGTGATGGCCGACTGGGAGGGAATCTCGACGGCCACTTCTTTCAAAGTCTTCACATACCTAATTTGGTCTATTAAAGGCAGCAGAATTGCCAAACCGGGTTCCAGGATCCGGTGAAACTTGCCGAAACGTTCAACCACCCAGGCCTGCTGCTGGGGGACAAATTTGATTATGGTGTTGACGGGGAGTCTATTCTGGTCATTCTGGAAAAAGCTGGTCGATGGGGAGCCATAGCTTCCGCCGCCGTAGCGAAAGGCAGAGTACAGTCTTCTTTGGGTGATGGTTAGCCGGTTCATTATGTCAAATTACAATTTAAAAAGAATAGTTAAATATTTAATGACGCTTCTGGTTTCCCACGATGATTGCCATCATCTGTAGAGTCGATTAAATATAGTTTCGGCGGGGTCTGTAGGATGACCATGTCTTTCTTGGTCTGTAAGCGCTGACCCAAATTCTTTTTCGGGGTCTCCGACACAATGATAATGTCTGATCGTAGACGGCTCTTTGGTCGCTCTGTCCGACACTTGTCATTATTGTATAGTTCGACTTCGCGTTTCGGGAAATTGTCAAAGCTGTGTCTCTGCTGTTTGACGGAGATCTTTTTTGAAGGTTAGCAAGAGAAAAAGTGGTACCTTTGGAGTAAAGACAATTGTATCAGCGTCTAGTTCTAAATTGGTAAATGCTGTTGATTTGGTGGGAGATGACTCTATATTCTTGCCGCGATTTGGATCGTTTGGAATGTCGAAACCGAATGCCTCTGACAGGGTTTCCAGGAGGCTTGGGTTTTCGTAGAGAAAACTAGAGACATTGCTGTCAGATCTTCATAAGACGGTACCTGCAGAAATAATCGACCAGATCTTCACTAGGGACTTTACCAGCGACGGCATAGTCAATGGATAATTCGTCGACAATGTCGTCTAAATCGTCATCACGTTTAGCATCCTCAAAAGGATTCTCATCCGACAACGTGCTCAAGTATATTTTTGTCAATAAACAGGTTTCCAACAATCGAATTGTCATTAACTGTTTGGCGGTTTTGTCCGATGATGCTAGAATAGGATTTCCAGCAAAAACCAATTCAATCGGTTTCCTGTACATTTCCCCGAGATCGAAGAGGGTTTGGGTGAACATGAAATCATCCAATACTTGCACTTGGCGACTGTAAATGTCGTACAGGAAATCTGCGAATGGATACTTGGCAGCCGGTTCCGTAGCAGTGACTGTTTGCATAAAGAGCCGGGTCAGTTGGTCCCTATTGGGGAGGTAAAAGTGCGGGTTTGAAGAGGCTGTTGTTAGCTGCATCGGCTCCACCTTATATGCATTATTCTGTTGAATACAATTTGAATTTGACCTTTGTCCATTAGCGATTCCATTTTCAACGCGAAATCGGCATATTCGTTCATCGATGGAAAACTTGGCGCGCAACAATTTCACTTGTTCCCGCCGACATTGCATTTTGGCGCGCCAACCAATGACCCCTGATTGTTGACATTTTCCTTGGGTATTACTTTTCTAATTAGAGTTTGTTTAGACTGTTTATGGTTTCCAATAGCGAATCAGTCTAAAGGGATGATCGAAATTCATGCTTCATAACTGGCAAGCAAGGTTTAGCTTGCATATGAATATTCTACTGTTGGTATTCATATTTGTAATCGGCACTACGAACGCATTTGGACACGGAGGACACCGTATCATCGGTCGCATGGTCTGGATCATGATGAACAAGCACACCCGGAACCAGTTGATAAAACTGTACGGCACCAAACAAATTTTCATCAAATTCTCCAGCTGGCCCGATTTGATCAAAGCAGACATGGCGTGGCGATGGACTTTCAAGTATCATTTCATCAATGCGGAGGACGATCCGCCAGTGTATTGCGGATTGTATGGCGCAGACACGACGGGGGACAATCTTCTGACCGGAATCGAACATTTCCGTAATCAGCCCCAGTCGGTGGAGAGCTTGTCCTTTTTGATTCATCTTTTGGGTGATCTGCATCAACCTTTACACATCACCGCCAAGGACCACGGCGGCACCCGCAAAATGGTCGATTTCATGGGCCGGAAGGTGTCCCTTCATTTGCTCTGGGACACTGCATTGTTACGACACTTGGCCAAGGGGATGGGCGAGGAAGCATTTGCATTGAGCCTGCTGCGTGAACACACTATAAAAAATATTGAGATAGACGACATTGCGGCAAGTGTACGTGAATGGGCACACCAGACCAGCATGCTCAATTGTCAAATCGTGTTTAACCCAAACGCCGGCTTTGATAAACAAACAGCCGAGGTTAAGCGGCAGTTATTCCTTGCGGCGAATAGAATCACGCGGATTCTAGAGATTATGCTATCTGAATGATATTACTATGTAGTAGATTCTCTACAATACATTGTGACATTGTGTCCACTTTCTGTATAATGAATGATGCCGATTTATTATTATTAATATTTCTGTATCAAAAGGAACAGCAGTCACTGGATCACACAGCCAGTCTTCTTGCCCGATTTCGTCTTGTCGCCCCGCTTCATCTCGGCGAGCTTTTGGATGGCCCGCTTGTATTGCTTGGCGGCCGACTTTTCGTACCACTGGCGGGCCTCTTCCCGATCTGCCGGTACCCCAATGCCCACTTCGAAATAGTGTCCGACGGCAAACTCGGCACGCGCGTGTCCCCGATCAGCCGCCTTTCTCGCCCACAAATAAGCATTGTTGTCGTTCTGCCTCAAGTATCCTTCGGCCCCGCTCAAGTACCACCCAGACAGGGCCAGTTCGGCGTCGGGATAGCCAGACTCGGCTGCCTTGCTGTACCATTTTATCGACTGGGCCGGGTCCACTGGGCACCCGTAAATTCCAAACTCGTAAAAGGTGCCAAGCCTGTATTGGGAGGGCGCATAGCCAAAATTGGCAGCCTGCGAGTACAGGTCAAAGGCGTACCGCTCGTCGGGGATGACTACCGGGCAACCGCCCGTCTTCTCATAGCACTGGGCCAGGTCGTGCAGGGCCTCGGGATGCTCGGCAGTCGCATTGGCGGCGGCTCGCTTCAGCCACGAGATCCCTTCCTTCAAGTTTTTCTGGTGTCCCAGCAGCCCGTAAATAAAGATCATCCCGACCTTGTGCATGGCGAGGGTGTGTCCTAGGGCGGCGGCCTTGCGGTAGAACTGGACGGCCCGTCGGACATCCTTTTTCGTCCCCGCCCCAACCTCGTGACACACGGCCACCCTGTAGCTGGCCACTGGGTGGTTCGCCTTGGCAGCCTGCATGTATAATGCAAAGGCCTTTGCATGGTCCACGTCCACTGCCCACTTGCCCTTTCCGTAGGCCTCCCCCAATAAGAACAAGGCCTCCGGATGAGCCCTCGCCCCGCCCACCTTTTTCAGCCATTTCACGATTTCACGGTCCAAGGCGGCAATCATTTCCAGTTTTCGGGCGAGGACGACCGGCTCGTCCTCCCTGTCCTCCCCCTGATTAGTGAAATCCAAGCCCAGTGATTGCGGGTCGTCGGCAACCCTCTTCACCGCGTCCATCATGAATAAGCAAAAGTCGAGCTGAAAGGCCGGATCGGTCGTCTTCTTCGCCTCCTCGCGATACTTTTCCAAGGCTTCGGGAAAGGTCATCCCCTCCGGGCACGGCAACAAGGCTCGGTGGGCCATTGCCGACTGAGGGCGGACCATCGGGGACATGGCCTGCACGTGGGTGTTCAATAGCGGTTGCTGCTGGACAGAATTCATGTTTCAATTCGATTTGGCTATATTAAAAATGACGATTGCTATTCAATGACAGTCAACCCTCGCCGTCTTCAACTCACTCAAGCACCTTGACGACGCTATTAGACCTTATACGGGTGGTAGTCTCCCAATATGGTAACATTCTAGCCAATTAGATTGACTCGATCACCCCATCCGTTGCCATGCAAAATCAATTGAAAGTCTGCATTTATTGAAGAATGCTCATCATATCAGAAAATAAGTGGGTTATTGGCGGGCTTGTTGGTAGGCGTCCATTTCTTGATCCAAGCGCGCCTTTGCCACTTCCGGGTCCTTCATCATGTAATTGTCGAGGTCATTGTCGAGGGCGTCCTGGGTGAGCGGTTTTCTGGCGTTTCCGCGCCTTCCAGATCCGCGAGTAGACCCACGACCACCCCCTCTACTACCACCGCGTCTTTGACCACGGCCGACTCTTCCCCCACGACCCCTTCCACTATTATTTCCACCATTGTGGCCGACCGAGTCAATGTCCATGGCAGAGGGGCCACCGCGGTTCGGTCTGCGAGAAGACGGTTTGTGAATACGAGAAAATCTAAATATAAAAGGAAGAATCATGCGGTGTGACACTGCTCATGGAAAAGCGGCGCGACACGGCAAGAGTAAAATGGGATTAAAGACTCGACTCGACGAATTCAAAATTGGTGTACCGAGAGGAGAGGGTGCCATCCGAAGCAACTTGCCTAGATGAGGCGTGGCCTGTGACTATACGGCGAGGCGGGCTTCTCTGACGACGACCAAAATTGCGCATATTTTTTGTTTGTTGTCTCGTGTGTGTCTGTCCGTTTGAGTGTATTTTGGCTCGCTTTTTTATGTCTTTAAACGGCGCGAACACACTGAAAAGAAGTAGACACAACGAAGACACCCCTGTCGAGTGTTGTTGGCGGGGAAATCAAGCGCCGGTGTTTGATGGGTTGTATTGCAGGAAATGGATGTAAAGGTTTACTGAAAAAGTGACTGAGAGATGATTAATATGTTCATAGCGTCATAACCAAAAGCATATACATGAACTCTTACTCGTTGAAACTGGTGGTTCCCAGAGTATAGTCAGAGTGTAGACTTGCAAGGTACACGTCGGACAAGTCTAGTCCGGGAATCGGCTTGCTCGCGTCCAAGTGAAGCGGAGGAGGGGGCTGGGTGTCCCAGTAATTGTTATCATCATCTAGCAAGTCATACTCGTCATATCCAGCGGTAATGAAGGGGTCGTCGGGAATGACAATGCTGTTCAAAAGCTGGGTAAGGTCTTCGGGCAGCCTGTCATGCAGTGTCGTTTGTCTATCTGGCGATGATATTGATGATGGGGGAAAACCGAAATGCTCCAAATTACGATGATCCAAGGTTGTTCGCGTAAAGGCGTCTTTGGGAAAGGTGTATCGAAAGATCAGGGATGGGAGTGTCTGTTGCCGCTGCAAAAGTCTAGATGCACGCGTGCCATTATGATCATGCGATCTCTGGTCAAAGTAGTAGTAATTATAGTGGGACTGCAGCATACTGGCTCTCAGAATGGAATAATGTGTGTGTATGTGCAGTGCAGGAAAAACAGTGTTTGTGGAAAGGGGTTTAGATGAGCGTGTTTGTGTATATGTATGGTGTGTGTAATGCAGAGTCGTGTCTGTGTGTATGTATACTGCCGTCGCGTAGATTCTCCAATATACAACTTACTATGTATTGTATCACGCAAATATAAGACTACAAGTGGCGAGTATATGGCAACGAAGACGTTACGTTTTTTGTTTGTTGTGTCTTTGTTTGTTTTGTCATGTTTTGCTGATTGTTGTAATTGTTGTTTACCGGTGCTGATTGATTGGTTGCTCGTAATACTGTATAATTAAGTTTGTTTCCTACAAACGTAAATGTTAAAAGCAAAAATGGAAACTAACAAAGCAACTCAGTGGACAGAGACTGTTAAACAGTGTCTTCCCCCAAGGCTATTGCGAAAGGTTTTTCTAATCGGAAATGACATTTGGCTGAAACCTAGACAGTGTTGTTCTCCATTTAAAGTTGAACTCAATAAAAATGGTTGGTCGTATTCAACTCTACAAGTTTTACACGTCGACTCGACCTTCGCAATCAACCGCGGCGATGGCAAAACGCGGTGGAACCTAGTCACCGTGGGCATCTCCGACGCTAACAATCTGTTGCACCCGATTAGGCTGCTGACTCCCACGAGTCAACAGCAGCGTACAGGGCCGTACTCCGGGCGTACTTGCAGATTGCGAGTTTGTTCCCGGGCAACCCTGAGCCCGACTACGTTATGTCGGATGGTTGTCTGGTCATCAAGGCGGCGGTGGCCAGCGCGTTCGGCCCAGAGACCACACACCTTATGTGCTGGTTTCACCTGCTGCAGGCTTGCAAACGCAAGGCCAGCAGCATGGGCCTTCGTGACTTCTCCAAGGTTAAGGGGTAGATCTGCGATCTCCATGATTCAATCTCGCTGGAGGAGTTCAACCAGAAATGGGAGGGGATGAAGGGTCCAATGCTCTCGCGCAACTGAGGTGAACCCTCCTGCGTGGAATTGTTGGTCATCGTAAAAAATGTTGGGGTTGGCTGGTGTCAGGCAAGTGGCCAGAGTTTGCCGAATATTTTGAAGGCCAGTGGGTCGGCAGGTATTTAGACGTTCCCGCGGTATTGCGTTAGCCAACAGCCCATTGGGACACCGTGAGGGCGTGGAAGCAGCAATTCGCCGCCAACCCTTTGGGCACGCCCCTAAAATTTTTTTATAATAATAATAATTTATGATTAAAAAAAGTTGTGAAATGTCGAAAGAAATGTGATTGGGGTGACGCATTTACAAAGTTTGCCGGAAACTCCAATCTTTCCGCAATCTTGATTAAGCTTAAAAACCAATCGATGAACTGGGTCATTGAAGACTTAGAATGGCTGAAATTTGGAGATATCGAATATCCATAGCTGTGAGGGATTCTTGAATGGGTTTCGTAATTTAAACTGTAATTTGGACAAGACAGTGGTGACACTTCAACTACAGTTGTCGCTGATAAATTAAACCGATCAGATTCGTGGGGTCTGGGATGTCGCTAATGAAGAAAGCTTTCATAAGCTATTGGATGAGGCCTGTCCCGGATTTTGGTCAAATTTCGACAAGTCTATTGATAGAGTATTCGTTGCATGCATGAGATGCGAGCTTTCCATTTCAGCAGCCTTCGTGTACTTGATCTTTTTCAGTTTTCAATTTTTCTCAAATGAATCTATTCGATAGACAACTCTTCTTTTATTGACTAAAGTTCTCCGTACCATTGCATCTGAATCACCAACTCCTTTTCGGTGGCACGAGCCAAATAGAGTTAAGCCGAGCGCAGATGCAATGAGCTTGACCAGGGCTGGGGCTGTTATAGAATTATTTAAAAGGTTATTTTAAATGACAAGACGGTCATCATCGGCTTCTCCGGCTCCCTCTCTGCCCATTCCTCACCACCCATCCTCCACTCCAAATCCACATGTCGCCGACTTGTTGACTACGGGTGTTAAAGTAAATGTTTCCAAAATGGTAGACGGCGAACTGGTCTTTAGACGGGCCGAAATCATGTCCACCCGAACCAGCACCACAACAAAGGACGGCCAACGCGAATTTTACGTCCATTTTTGCGATTTCAACAAGCGATTGGACGAATGGGTCGGCATTGACAGACTGGACCTGACGACGGTCGATTTGGGCGGCTCATCAGTTAATGACAGCAATGGCAAGGGGACACCGGTGCAGGGACAGTCGGCGAAAAAGACGTCTGTCGGCAGACGGGGACGCTCCACTGCCCGTCATAATGTTCAACCGGAGACACCACCGCCCACCCAAGATATCGTTAGTGAGAGTGCCAGTACGACCAGTGATGCCTTGCTGAATCAGGAAATCGAAACTTTGAGGCGGGGTGGCTCGATGACGCAGCGCCCCGAGGAGATTGCGCGGGTAAAGAATTTCGACTTTGTCGAGATGGGAAATTTCATGGTGCAGACCTGGTACTTTTCGCCATACCCAGAGGCGGTGTGTCAGTCCGGGACGGTGTATCTGTGCGAGTTTTGTCTCAGCTTCCACTCGTCAAGAGAACAGCTGATCAGACACTGCCAAAAGTGCGACTGTCGACACCCACCCGGACAGGAAATTTACAGGAGGGAAAACCTGTCTTTCTTTGAACTCGACGGCCATCGGCAAAAGGAGTATTCGAGGAATCTGTGTTTGCTGTCAAAGCTCTTCCTCGACCACAAGACATTGTTTTACGACGTTGACCCGTTCTTGTTTTACGTGCTGACGGAGAATGACTCGCGGGGATGCCACATTTTGGGCTACTTTAGCAAGGAAAAGGACAGCTTGGACAATTACAATGTGGCCTGCATTCTGACCCTCCCGCAGCACCAGCGCAAGGGATACGGCAAGTTGCTGATCGACTTGAGCTATGAGCTGACAAAGAGGGAAGGCAAGCTGGGCAGTCCGGAAAAGCCTTTATCTGATTTGGGTTTGCTGTCATATAGGTCTTACTGGAGCGAGGTGTTGATGGCCGTCATCATGGAGGCCCACCAAAGGCGCGACTCGGTGACCATTGAACAGTTGACCAAGCGGACCTGCTTCACCACCGACGACATTTTGCACACCCTACACGCCTTGGACATTTTGCGATACAGAAAGGGACAGCACGTGATTGTGCTGACGGAAAAGGTGATTGCCGACTGGGAGCGATTGGCGAAGAAGCCGCGACTCCGCTTCGACCCGGACTGCCTGCAATGGACTCCCCATAAATGGACAATGTCCGATCTGCGCTATTTATAAAAATGTTTTCTTTGTTTTTTTTGTTTTTGTTTGTTGATTGATTAATAATTAATAGACAACTAAGCTAAGGGGCTAGAGATCGCGTCGGCTCTTTTTTTCTCGTCGCCGGTTTTCTCGATCATCACGGGCTTGAATGGCAGATAGGACCATTAACCTTCTGAGCATGGCAAGTATGTTAACCAACATGCCGGCTGCATCATGGACGGGATCGGCTGTTGATGGGTCCCGCTCCACATTGTCAATGGCCGTCTGAGTGTCCATGGTGACCATCATGGCAAACAGGAACACCCCCAGCTGCAGCAGAATATTGTCATTAATTGAATAATTAAAGAATATTCCAAAAATGGCAGTCACTATCAAGCATAACAAGCCTCCCACCAACAATCCAACGACAAAGAACATTGACCGACGCGGCATCATCAATGCGGTCATGGAAAAGGCGCCAAACAGGACCAGAGTGTTCAAGAGTGCATTATACATGGCGCGCGGGTCAAATGCATAAATATCGCTGACCAGGGGAGCGATCGACGAGCCTTGCACAAACCCGAATCCATACAGCAACAGCTGGCGGACATGGCGGTTCGGAATGAACCGGCGGCCGTACTGAATGGACAGCAGCGAGCCCACGGCAAGACCTCCGACCAACATCGGGCTCTGTATGACAAAAGTGCCGGTCATGTGCAGGTGGCATGCGAGTAATGCACACACTGCAGTCACAAACAAGTGTCCGTACATTTGGAAGAGGTGGCGACGGGCGCGCTCACTCAAGTGGCCCTGCGTGGCAAAGTCTCGCTTGCGATGGTCCTCTTGATTGGCATTATTATTGAACCAGCGCATTATTATTTAATAAACATTTGTGAACATCACGGTCTTTCTTTAAATCCTCGTACCAGTGGCCATTTAGCGACGGAATGTGGAAATGTGGATTCAAGAATGTCCATGGTAATGTCACTTTTTTCCAGAATTATCACGAGTCTCCAAGGCAGCTATACACAAAAATCTCGTCAGCATGTTTATCACATTCTCCAAAACACCCATCGCATCTTGAATAGGATCGGCTCTGCTAGGGTTCCGTTCCACCTTCCCAATCATCAGCTGCGTAGAACTGAACACCATTGAACATGAAACGAACAAAAATAATTGCTGAAGTAGTTTGTCCGGAATCGACCAATTGTACAATATTCCTAATTTGGCAATCAAACCAAAATATAACACCAACATGACCATCAAGCCTGTCAAATTCACTTCTAGCCGTGGAGTCATCAAAGCGGTGATAAAGCATGCTCCAAATAGGGCGAGCGTACTCAACAGCGCATTCAACAAGGTCCAAGGATAGAGCAAGTACCATTGACTCACGGCAGAAGCGATCGACGAGCCCTGAACAAAGCCATAGCCATACAGCAATGTCTGGCCGAGATACTTGTTGCGCGGCCACACGTACTCCCGTAGGGACTGGCTGGACACGATCGAGCCAGCGAACAATGCGAATTGCAAGTAAGGACTCTTAAGGGTAAATATACCCGTCAAGTGTAAATAGCATGACAGAAATACGCACACCAAGGCCACAAACAAGTGTCCATACATCCTTAACAAATGACTGCGGGCGCGAACGCTCAGGTAGCCTTGTCTGGCAAAGTCTAGTCTGCGTGGATCACCTGCATTATTATTACGAACCCACATTGAAGTATTTATTTATTAAACATTTGCGTGCGTCCCGTTTTGGTGTGGTTCATTGATGGTTGATTGATGTTCATGTTATTGTAATTGGTCTGCCAGGGCTCCGACGGCCGCCACCAACTCTTTTCCATTCGGCACAATGTACTCTTTCGGACAGACAAACCCACATATACCGTCATCGCGCATCTCGAACGTGAATCCGGCAAACCCGGCCCGCTCGTAGAACCAGTCGTCCAATGATCCAGAGGTCGGGTAGAGCCCAGCCGACAGCTGTGACTTGTACTTTTTTTGCTGAACCTTTTTCGCGGCCAGTGCCATGGCGTCGCCGTGTCGTTTGAACTTGGCTTCGTCTCGAGAAGGCGTCATTGTCCACCCGTAATTTCTCAGCACCACTTGACCGTAGGTGTGGACGTCGATGCCGGCGAGGATTTGGTCCTTCAAGGACAAGATGTAGTCGGCGGTCGCCTTTACTTCGGGCTCGCTGGCCGGCCCCAGGCCCGGGTACACTTCTGAGCTGGTGGCCCCGCCTCCGTTGATCTCGTTCCACTTGAAATCCCAGTTTCGATTCAGGTCCACACCGATGGATCCATCCCGGTTCACTCGCTTGTTTTTGCGCCAATACCGGTTCATCGTGTGGGAATACTCGTACCCGTCCGGATTGATGTTTGGGGCGACGATCAGATCATATTTCGTAAGCTTTTGATTATTAGTGCTATTGGTGCTGGTGCTCCCCAAGTATTCTTGGATCAAGTACAGGCAGGCGGCAGGGGAGAGCCATTCCCTTGCGTGTTGACCCCCATTCACCCAGATGGCCTTGCGGGTGAAGCTTTTGTTTGCCGACAATCTGACCACATATAAAGGACGGCCTTCAATGGAGTGACCCATCACCGCCAGTTTGGCCTTTTCTGGGTTGTCGGCGACAATCTTTTTCAGCCAGGCCTCCTGGTCCTTGAAGCGCTGATAGTCGGTGAAGAAGGAGGCCGGTGTGACCAGGTTTTTCTTGTGCAGCCGGTCTTTTGCCAATGGGTCTTCAATCAGCGACTTGAACTGGCAGCCATAGTTCTTTTGATAGTGGAACAGCTGGTATTTATGGATCCGAACGGTCACTGTGGTGGGAAAGTCGCCCGGCGACTCGTCCCACAGATCGCCCGCATACGTGTTTACCATTGCCTGCAGGTTTGCAAATTCATAAGCGCTCTTAACTGGACACTCGATCTTGCACTGGTTGTGCAAATCATTTCCCAATCCTACGGCGCCCCGCAAGGACAACAGAATCAACGACGTAAAGGCCAGCATTTAATGTTTGTTTACTGTTCGCATTGATTACAGTTTGTATTCTTTCAATCAGATCGATTATGCACAACAAAACAACAAAAGGAAATCATCCCCAATAGGCTCTTTCAATGACGTGCGTCTCGTTGTAGATGACATTTAATCGTTCCGGACGGAAATCCTATTTGTTTTTTGTTAAGAATCAAAGTACCATGGTGCTCATGTATCCAACGGGAATGAATCGAGTATCCTTTGGAAATTGTTTGTAGTGAACGTACTTTTGATTGTAGATTGTTTTTAAAATTGAACAAAACAGATAAATGTACCTTTTTGTCGGCGCTTGGCTCGGCTTGAATGTTCTTGTACAGGTCGCCGATGAGGATCTTGTGTTTTAATTCCGGGACATTAACATTCATTTCGGCCTTTGGATTGAACGATGCCAGTAACACAGGCTTGACGTCAAAGCAGTTTTGGTCTTGAAAGTCGCCAAACTTTAATTGAGCCATTTGATTGTTTTCTTCTCCTTTATTAACGGGCTTATCAAGGTCAGCCCCGACAAATTTCGACAGGGGCCCGGTACGGACCAACATGTATGCCATTCCGACACAAATGGCAATGGCAATCAACACTGGTGCCGCCGTCCTCACCATTCTCCTCCAAAGCACGAGCATTTGATTGAAGACAAATTAAATTTAATGTTTTTGTGAGTTGTTGGTTCGATGATTGGATGACAATTTTATTATGAAGAGGACTCGGAAACACTTTCTTGTTCCTGCTCTGGATGGTCTTTCTCAACAACACCTGCGCCCTGTTTGACTGGAATGTCAAACAATGGGATCAGGTTTTTCAGGGTCTGTGGGTCCAAGGAGAAAATGTCCTTCATTAAAGCAATATTGTGTTGATAGTCTTCAATCAGCTTCAGTATTCGCTCCTTGTCAGTCTCCTTGCGGTGTATCTCGATGGCCTCACGCAAATTGTAGGCTACTTTGCGCCGAAAGACGGTCGCGTGGCTTTCCGGTAATAGAGTCAGCATTTTCAATGCCTGCCGGTACAATCTCAAAATGCTCATCTGCCAAGGCTGACCGGGGTTTACCCACAATGAATAGCAATTTGCTGTCCAGATTGGCCAATCGGACACTTCCAAGGCGGCCTCCGATGGCAAGGCCCAGGACACTCCCCGACCTACCTGCCGAGTCAATAGTCGCCGAGCCAGTGGAAGTAAATGGCACAGACGTGCTCAATTTTGTTAGACAAGAATACAAATGTTCTTTAAACAATGACAATCGTTGGTCACTGTTTGACAAGCGATCCCCCGACTATGCCCCCACCGGCTCCATATTGACCGTTCATTATAAAGAAGTGCTGACCGGGCAGGATACCAGCTTCACCGGCTTTATGTTGGCGTTAAGGAGGAATGTGGCCACCCCGACCATGATTCTGAGGGGCGAGATCAATGGTGTTGGTGTGGAGCAAGTCTTCAACATTTTCTCTCCGACCATCACGAAAATTGTCGTCGACAAAAAGGCCACTTGTTTGTACGGCAGAAAGGTTTATTGGATCCGCAAAAACCCAGACTGGATCCCGCGCTTCTTCACCAAACCCGACGAAAAGGTGACCTTTAAAAAGGTGAAAGAAAGAAACAAGATTTTACGGGAACAGGCCTTGCTTGAAAAGACTGCCAGTGAGGCAAAGCGAGCCGCTAGCAAGCAGACCGACGAGGAGAAAAAAACGCGAACCCATGCCTAGCCGTCCTCCTTTTCTTTTCATTGTTGAAATAAAAATGTGTTTGTATTTGATGTTGATGACTCCTCCTAACACGGCCCCAAACACCCTTTAGGAGCCATTAAAACTCTCTCACGCACGCACCCACAGGATCTTGTTGTTCCCGAAACGATCGGTTACATGTTTCCGAATGGCAAACCGCATTTTCCAGTCATTGACAAACTTGGCGTCCCACAGCTCCGATGCAATCCCCAAATCCTTGCAACATCGCATCAAGGCGTTAGAACGGACAGCCTCTGTACTGGCTGCCGGATTGCTCGGCCCCTGGACGGTGGCAGAGCCGCGGGCCTGTGACATGAACCGCCCCCTACAGAACAAGGCATACTCTCTCGACAAAATGTTTCCGTGAAAGGTGTGGGGGCCGCGCGGAATAAGGGACCATCCACCGGGTCCAAAGGCCTGCGTCAAGATTTTCCTGTACTTTACTTCGGGCAGGTACAAGGCGCCGTCCGGCTTCAATTCAACATCCTCATCCTTTATTGGTGTTTGCAGAATGTTTGCGATTTCCTCCCCAAATGGCTCCACGCTCATTCCCGGATAATCATCTACCGAATAGCCTTGGCTGGCCTCTTCCGGAAAGACATTTGTCTGGTGCTGACTGGGAAGATTCAATGGGGCAATTGGTTGGAATCTGGGTGTTCCATCTTCACTATCATCCGATTGCTTTTGCTTACTTTGTGGGAAGGGCTGCCTACCAACAACATGGGACTCGCTGGCCACACACCGAATTAGGCGCAATTGGGCGCGAGTCAACGATCTCAACATGAAATTGCCGGAAAATAATTAATATTCATTTACTCCTGTTATTTTCTAGAACAATCGACTATGACCATGAATAACCGTACCCCTGTCCTTTCTCGACTGTTTCTCAAGTCACCGTCGTATCACCATGGCACTGAAGCGCATTACAAAGGTATTGTTTTGGCTGTGTCCAAGACATATTAACAAAAATGTAGGAATTGCAGGACCTGGGACGTGACCCACCATCGTCGTGCTCAGCCGGACCTAATAACGACGACATGTACAACTGGCAGGCGACCATCATGGGCCCGCCGGACAGCCCCTATGCCGGCGGCGTCTTCTTCCTGACCATCCAGTTCCCCAACGACTATCCCTTCAAGCCGCCCAAAGTCAACTTTACGACGCGCATCTACCACCCGAACATCAATGCCAACGGGAGCATCTGTTTGGACATTTTGAAGGACCAATGGTCGCCGGCGCTGACCATCTCAAAGGTGCTGCTGTCGATTTGCTCGATGCTGACGGACCCGAATCCGGATGACCCCTTAGTTGCCGACATTGCCAACATGTACAAGAATGACCGGGAGCGGTACGAGGCGACCGCCCGGGAATGGACCCGCAAGTATGCCATGTGATGGCTGGTTAGGCGTTCTAAACTGATGGATGGATGGACTGTTTATTTTGTAGACGGCAATTAAATGGTCTTTTCGTGCAATCTTTTCATGTTGTATTTGGTCGTTATCCACAGACAACACACTCCTCATGGCTCTTCTTTTGTCAAAACATCCCCGTCAAACTTGGATTCTGACTGTCGTCCCTTGACACGCTGATCGATGAATGAGCGTACCTTTTGGTTCGCCATGGAGGCCTTGTCCTTTAAGTATCCGGTCGTCGGGCTACTCTTTACCTTTTCCACAATGGGGACAAACTTTTCGCGGAGATACGAGAACATGCTTTAGTGTCTTGTTGGTGTGACTACAGTATCTGTCACAGTCCAATCAATAGACCGGTATACATGGAACACGCTGAAACAGGAGGCGGTTTATTGTGATTGGGTAATTGCGTCCTGTTTGGCTTTCATGGTCTCGGCCAATCGGGTGAACTGTTTCCGGAGGTCATTCTTGCTGTCGACCAGCTCTATGAATGCCATCGGGTTCCGGTAGTCATCCTGGCTCCAACCAATCTTCCAGACGCGCGTGTACCCACCCGGCCTATTTCTATATCTTTCGGCTAGTACAGTGCAGACCTTTTCCGCTATAGTTGGTTTCTAGTCGTGTTGTTAGTCTTGTACGATCAAAGAAAGAAAACGGGTACAGTGACAATCTCGTAGACCTGCTCTCGGCCCTTTTCACTACCTCGCTTGGCCTTTGAAATGGTGCGCTCGGCGTAGCGCCTCAGGGCCATGGCCCGTGTATATGTGGTGTGGATTCTTTCATGTTCGAACAAGTGTGTTACCAATTGTCTGATCATGTTCCATCTCTTGTCAGGATCTCGGCTCAGCTTGGGAAGCCTAAAACCATGTTTCATTTTTACGGATGATAAATTGGCGCAATCAAGGATAAACTGGTCAGCCCTGGTTGTGCATCCACTTGACCAAAAGAGTTTGAGTCTGTCTCATCCACACAACCACCATAATAGTAAAAATGTCGTCGAAAGGAAAGAAGGGAGCCGCCTTTCAGTCAAAGTTCAAGACAAACACATCCTTTGGTACATTTTTTTTATGTTTTTATGTAACTGTACTAACCAACTGTAGATGACCGCGTCCAGCAGTTCAAGCTCGTCAAGGAGACCTACCCAAACAAAATCCCGTTGATCGTCGAACGAGACCCGTCGAGTCGTCTACCCGAGCTGGAGCGCCCCAAGTTCTTGATCCCCGGAGACCTGACCGTCGCCCAGTTTGCCAACACTCTCCGCAAAAACATGAATTTGGGTCAAGAGGAGGCCTTGATTGTTTACATCAACGGGACCCTGCAAGCCGCCTCGGCCATCTTCTCCACCATCTACGAGGAGCACAAGGACAAGGATGGCTTTCTGTATGCCGTGTACACTGGAGAGGCAAGCTTTGGGTGTGTCAAGTGAGGATAATAACTGGGTCTGCAGTTTGTGATTAATAAATGCTGTATTGTTGCCTATAAGAGTACATGTTGTACCGATGCCCCGGCTATAGACGGTCAGCAGCATGGGCAGACCAGCGGGAAAGAGAACATCCGGAGACTCTTTTTCAGATACAAGAGGAGAGAAGCGGACGTGTAATGATGAATTAATTGTTCATTATCACGCTTTGTTGAATAAAAAGTTGAAAGAGTCTTTAGCACGGGAAGAAGCGGCTAGCAAACTGGCAGTCGAGCAGCACATTGAAAAGTACAAGAAAGCCAAGCAAAGGCATTTAGAGCAATGTCTTGAAAAGGAGAAAGCTAAACTACACGGTTTGTTTTACAGTCTTAATGAGAAGCTTGCTATGATGAAGGCTTTGCAGCGTACGTATGAAGACAACCGCGACAAACTAACGCGATTGGTTGAGTTGGCGGCAATCTGTAAAACAGCTTTGATCACTGAATACAAAGGAGATCATTCAGAGAAGTTGACAGAATGCTCAAATATCACGTCTTCATTCGATCTTGACCAGCTCAACAGTGTCTCGAGTATTCTCAAAGTACTTGATGAAAAGGTGAACAAGCTAAATGCCTCTATAATAACATGCACGCGACTAAAAGACTCGCTGGCAAATCGTCTTTTGCTGGCAAAGCATAGATAAAAACTGTTGTTAAAATTACTATTTTTACTTACAACATTGTACTAATGACACTCTGCCCATCACTTCAAAAGAGCTCAATAAACGCCTTTGAATGTCCAGTCGGCGGGGGCCGTTTGCCCAGATGCGAGCAGCACGGTCACTGTCTTGCTGGCCGATGTGCTAGTAGTGATCGGTATCACTGACAGCGGGGTAGTTGTCTCGGTTACAATCAGCACTCGTGTCCCTGAAAGTGTCACTGCCGGTCCTGTGGGTGTTGGGGCACAAAAGTGGACCGTTGTTGTCGATGGCTGGGCCATCACTTGGGCTTGACCAGCAGGAGGAATGAGAGGCTGCAGAGGGGCCGCCGTCGAAACCATCGGATTCACAGGGATCTGCTGGTTCTGCGGATTGGATTCAAGTGGAATGACAGGAGCGGCTGTTGTTAGGGTCGGCTGCAACTGGTAAGGCTGCATCGGAATCAGTTGCTGGCTCGGAACGGCCGGTTGGGCAGCTTCCTGTGTCTTCAAAGGCTGATCGGGAGGGATGATTCCAGCGGACATCAACTTTTGCATTCCCGGCGTGAGATCATTAGCCACTTGCGGCTGGGGCTGTTGAGTCGGCTGGATGGCTAATTGCTCTGCCGACATCTGAGGGACAACTGGGGCAGCTTGGGCAACTGGAGGAGCAGCAGCGGCAATAGTCGATGTTGCTTGGACAGTCTGCGTAACAGTCGACATGGTCGAGGAGACTGAGGTGACGGTGAGTGAGGAGACCGTGGTGACTGTAACAGAGATCGTCGAGGGGGACACTGAGGTCGTCGTGATTGTCGACAGAACGGTTGAGGTGTCACACTTTGTCTTTTCGTGGTGTACAGTAATGATCGGGATCGGGATCGTGTAGGGGATGTCGATGACTTCGTCCCTCACTCCGCAGCATTGCTGGACGACCTTTTTGGCTTTTAGTTCGTTCACCTCACCTGCTTGTCTTCCCAGGTCCTCCTTCACTTGAACCGCCTCTCCATTCGATAGCACAACCGTTTTGGAAGCCTCTCTTTGTGCGGATGGCTCCTTTGCATTAGCTCCTTGCACATTTGCTGGTCCTGAAGTTGATGTCGCTGAAGGGATCCCAGCTACATTAGGAGCTTGAGGACCCAAAGCGACATTGCCAATATCATTGACGATAGCTGGTGAGGCCTGAGCAGAGGATTGCTTCGATGCTTCTTTGATCTCTTTTGGTACTTCTAAACCGGCCGGAATACCAGCCTGAGCAGCTGTGGATTGAGCAGGGGCAGACGGTCCCGCAGCATTCTTTACGTCTTGTAAAACATTCGCAGCAACAGGTTGCTGGGATGCTGCTTTGACTTCCTTTGGAACTTCAACTCCAGGTGGTATGTTGACAGCTGCTGGCGGTGTTGCGGTCTTGATCTCTTTTGGAATTCGGACACCAGGCGGGATATTGGCACCAGCTGGCTGACCTGCGATCTTGATCTCCTTTGGTACTTCAACTGCATGTGGAATTGCAGGCTGAGCTGCGTTCTTGATCTCCTTTGGTTCTTCAACTCCAGGCGGAACATTTGCCTGGGTCGGGATAGGTGCCTGATTTGCAAGCGCTACATTTCCAATATCCGGAATGACATCTTTGGTTGTTGGAGCGTTTGGCGGAGAAGATGCAGGCTGAGTTGCAGCCGTCTGCAATGACGAGGATCCATTGATCTGGGAAGTCGATGCTTGATTCTTAGCCACACTGGAACTTGCGTCGCTCACGCCAGTAGATCCCACTTGCTGAGTCGAAGTACTCGCTTCACCGACACTAAACTTACCAGTCGGCATGATGAACATCAATCCCCCGGGGAATGGAACAGAAGAGGTCGGGTTTGTGACTGTAACAGCTCCGCTGGCGACGATCTGTGATCCGTCAGCCCCACTCGGAACAATCACGGTCAGATTTGCGCTGTTATAAGCAGATATCCAAGAAGCTATGATCTGTTTCCACCACATGATATTGACGATGATGGGGAACTCTTGCTTAGGCTGGCGTGCTAAGTATGACGATTGACATGTGCAACAAAACTAGCCAATCATATCAGATAATTTGAAATGTTCATTAAAGCGGCAGTGTGGCCAATGAAAATTGTGGGCTTTAAGATAACCAATAAATAGAGTGATTCGCCAGCTTATTCTTCATACGTGGTTAGACGTTGACCAAATGAAATTTGCCAAAATGAAACTGATGACCATAATCTGCTATCATCGACGGGGATAAATTTATTAATAAATTTTTACCATTGGGTTATTTTTTATCAAGACAGGACATTCAAGGTAGCTCATCATGGAGCCAGAAAATGCGACCTTTCCGGCAGTTGAATGGTATAAGGAACTTGAAATGATAAGAGAATGCTGTTCGGTTGCCGAATCTTATTTGCTGAAGATTGATGACTTTAAAAGAAAGGCTTTCTCGTCCATAACGAAGATGAGTAACCGTGACCTTATTGAAATGTTTGAACTGTTACTGTTGTCTTATCCTATTCTGGTGAAAGGACACAAGCAAGTGTGGGAAGAGTTACGGCAAGAATGTGAAAGATTGGTCGCTACGGGGGATAGGGAACGGTGTGTTATATGCTACAATGCTTGCATATTTGCAGTCGTTAATGACGATGAACTTGAATATTTGAAAAATGTGGATGACCCGGACTATAAGGAGTTCTCTACAATATTTGACTATATGGATAAGGTGATAACACTGAAAGACAACAAGGGGAAGTCACCTTTCAATCTGATTCAATATGACGATGAAAGACTTACGAATGTTGTCAAGGCAGTGAAAGAGATTGACATCGCACATTTGATTAGGCTATGGAATATTTTTTCTCCTTCAGCTGTGTACCCTGAGGGGTACGAACTCTACAATCTCTGTTTCATGGGGGAAAAAGGTAGTAGTCATCTTTAAGGCTGAACGCATGTTGAAGCAGTCCATTTGCTTCAATAATGATTGAGAATTGATAAATAAAGATACGATGTACTTTATGTAACGATAGGTGTTATTTTTATGTCCACCTTTAAGATAGCGTTCCTGCCCCGCAGTATTACAAATCTCAAACTTCATAGTGTCCGCCGCATCAACAGTCAAGGTCTGCGTCATGAAGGCAGCTTTTGATTATTTAGAAATAGAAGACCATGCCGCCTATAGTAAATCTTGATGCTCGTTTGGGCTGTTTCGGACAAATCTCAGCACAATTTTAAATTTGCCAACAGCAGACTCCCCAAGTAGAACGAGTTTGCATTGACACACTTTCGACATAGAGATATTTAATAAATCATTTTCTACCAATTTTTGGGTCGGGTTAGGGTTAAGGGTTAGGGTTAGGGTTAGGGTTAGGGTTAGGGTTAGGGTTAGGGTTAGGGT